>Ga0214542_1008114_pt1 | contig 17675 bp, 6 predicted proteins | sample CNSS1metaG_FD_160096 | JGI IMG/M metagenome (GOLD analysis project Ga0214542, IMG submission 160096) | Root nodule microbial communities from cowpea collected in UCLA plant growth center, Los Angeles, California, USA - CNSS1 | ecosystem: Host-associated > Plants > Roots > Nodule | place: USA... | reverse complement strand
CCATAATGGAGACGACAAAGCTATTAAGCCTAACACTGAAGGTCAAAGTAATACACTATTTATAGATAAGGCTAAATTGTATAAGGATGTGACTGCTGTTGGTTGTGCCAGGTATGCTATTTTTTTTTATAATGTATTCAACATCAACACGCACTAATAGTTAATACTTGAAGTTGCTACTTTTGACTTTTCAGAACTATTCATGTTCATGTGAATGGTGAAATATTGAGGAGCGATGAATGTCAATGTTTTCGTCCTCGTGGTTGGATTGATAACATGGTAAATTATGAAACTTAAGTTTATGACTATTTATATTTTTACTACAACCATGTACTGATATAATTATTGTTTTTGTGTTCAGTATATAATGTTTGCAGCTTACGAGTTCATGTATAAACAGAAAAGGCTGACTGGGAAGATTAGCAGGGTTATATTCAATCCTTTCTATACAGTAAGTTTTTTATTTTTTTCCTTTTAATATTTATGCTTAAATTAATGTATAAGTATTGACATTTGTTGTGGTTCAAAATGCAGTTATCCTTGATTGTAACAAAAGAAAGGTGAATAGACGTGTGTGATGTCTAGATGACTACAGGCATTACCTGACACGTGATTTGGTTTCAATGCAGGATATATTAACAGCAGATTTTGTGAGTATCCTTACTTGTTAAATGCTGTTATATTTTGTTATAAAATAAAATGTGTTTGTTAATGTTACTTCTATTCAATTGTTTGCCCCAATGATTTATGTTGAACATTGGTGGTGTTATGCTTTTAATTGTCAAACGAAAGAGTTCTTTGTCTTAGATTCACTTGCACACAAATGTCGAAGGCGAAAACAAATTAATAGTCATGTGGTAAGTCCATTTGTGACATTATAAATTTCCATTACTGATGTTTATTGTGTTCACATTATTTATGTTCGATTTATATCTGTTATACGTACAAAATGCGGAACACCATTTTTGGCTCTTACTAAATGACAAAAAACAATTGAAGCCAACATATGAAGTCCACATTGAAGACGTTCCTGAACAGCTAAATTTGTAAGCACAACTTTAATTGAGTAGGATATTCATACAACTTGGTTACGTAATTAGGAAGTTTTCAATAAATGTTTTGGTAATCACTTGCAGGCATGATTGTGGTATTATGGTGTTGAAGTATCTTGAGATATGGGACGGCGTCAAAAGATTTGATGGGAAAAGCATGTCAGCTTACACTGATGTGAGTATAATACCCTCGGAACTGTTTACATTTAAGTTGCATAAAGTTATTTTGATATGAATATGTAATTAAGTAGTTATTCTTTGGTGGCAGGAGGATCTACAACAATTCAGGCAGCAGTACATTTGTGATTGGATTCTTCACCCAAAAAATAAGCATAGGGAGGCTGTCCTTGAAATATTTAAACCATATTTAAAGAAGTAGAGATGTCAATATTTTAGTGTTGATTTATAGCGTAACTTTTAGGTCTTTTTGGATATGGATGACGTGCAAATGAATTGTTAGTTGCACTCCTTTATACAGTGTTGAGGGTGACAATGACTAGAATCAATTTTGTAAATTATGGTTTTAACAAACAGTTCTGTTATGGATTCAATTTGTGGTTATATATTAAAGTTACATGCAGTTTATTTTGTGATGACTGACTTCCATCTAAGTGTGTACCCACTTTATATTTTTCTTACCAGGTAACTGATGATAAGTACGTTGGTATCCCTTATTTTGGAGCCTATTAATTAAATTAACTGAAGAACACCATGACTTCAATATGATTATAAATTCTGATAACATGATTGTATTAAAATGCCAGGGTTGTACAGCTTTTTTATAAGCAACTATATTGTGAATTTTCAATCAAAATCAGTGACAATGAAAACTGTGAATAATATTAATCACTACTGCTGAAGTTGAATGTAGTAAACAGTAATCAGTACAAATACTTTGACCGTATGAATAAATAAACATGTCATTGACAAACACAAACTCTAATAACAAAAGGTGTTTGGTTATGCCATGTTGATCATCCCAAATGATCCAAAAAATGTCGTTTTTGTTGATACTAGTTCCTGAAAAATAAAACAATTACAATATTAAGCTATCATAAATATAAGGCAAAATTAAACATGTTTGTACTGTGGCATACCTAATGATCTGTTTTGTACCAATAAGTTGTTGATTACTTTCTATTGATGTTAAAAGTGATAAAAAGTCTGTGCACTGGACATCATAAACCTGGGCATGGCATAGGGGTAATTAATTATTTCCATTAAATAGCATAAGAAGATGTAGTTATGAAACGAATACTAACCATGTTGGTTGTGGTACCACTTTGAGCATTCAAAATTTCATTAGCTGGTGCAATTGAAGTATGAAGTTCTCCATCCTAAAGTGCATGTCCACAAATCAAATTAACAATTGGACAACCTGCATATTAAAAAATTGTACTCTGAATACAAATAATAAATACATACAGTGGCATTTCGAGAAGCTTTATTCCTAGTTGCTGCAAATTTTTTTTTTGCATATCTTCTCTACCGTTGATTGTATCCTTGTACCTCGTGGTCGACCCTTTCTTTTAACGTGAATTGGACTTCGGATCGTTGTTTGGTGAGCACCACTATTAATTGGAGAAGAAATTTGCACATTTGTTTGTTCACAGTTTTCTAATGTTGTGGAACAAGATAACGAAGGATTCCTTGATAATAAGTCTAATTGGGAACACAAGAATTATGTACTCCTCTCGCTTTGGCATGCAAACTCAGCAATGTCATAGAACTTTTTACACAATAAGTCATACCTATGAACAATGGGTTCGTCTTTCTTAGTGTTATATGATGCTCTTATCAAAGTATGCCTTCGCAATATGTGTTTGCTCCGTGGACTCAAAATATACTTTTGTGATACAAATTTTACCTCCTCTTGGGCAAGGACCATCAAGCTGTGGCGGCAAAGAACTTCTCTAAACTCGAAAAGCCAACAAGTGCATTCAATGTTTTTTGTCACAACATCAATATAACTTCATTATATTTTTTTGCACTTTGGTCTTTCCATATCAACGCCTCTTTAACAATATATTTTGCCTTACAACCATGAACTTCAACACTTTTTATATTACAATTCATCTTACACCTAAGCTCATTTTGCACTTCACCAAACTTCGCATGAGTGTATTCATCTTGAAATTGTCTCTCAATAAATGACTGAGACCCACATGGAAGGGTAGTATTAACAGAAGCAAAATCTACTTCGCACTCATAATTCCTTAAGGAATAAAGGAGACAGCCTGGCTACGATAGTGGACACATCGAACCATCTATTTCTAGGAAACTAGATGTTGTTGTGGGGTAAAAGGTCGCGGAAAAAAAGAGCTTGATTATGATGATTATGGTTAAGGATTTTATATGAATGTGATAGTTTGTTGGTTTGATATGGTTGCTTGGATGTTGAGGGTTGTGTGCTCAAAATAAAGTTTGATTGTGATCTTAATGCTTAAGTGTTACTTGAATGAGATGTTGAGTATTATTTGTCATGTTTTATTTACGAAATTATTTTATATATATCATTGTTTATGATTAACTTACCCCTATTTGTTTGTTTGTGTGTTTGTTATATGTGCGATGATGGTATAACGTGTGTGTTATATGGAAGCAGAGGATATTGCAGATAATTTTGGCATGAAGTGGATTGGAGAGAGGCTGGGGTGAACTCGGGAGTTTTTATAATTTATTAGTGGTTTTAAATCAGATATTGAAGACTATGTAATTTTCTTTTGTTTGAAATGGTTATTTATCAAATTAAAAGTTTTTTTATTAGTACATTTTCAATGATAATCATTTTCCGTCAAATACGTTAATTTTCAAACTATCCGTGACATCCCAAAATTGGGGTGTTACATGTTATGTGCCAGTTCATGATTATTTTTTTTTTATTTTTTTTATAAATTCTTTTAAAAAACATTGTCTCATATCAAGTCAGTATGATGCCACGTGGCAATAACAATTTAATGTGGTAGTGATAGTGATACGAGTCACTGTCATACCAAGTGTCATTGTCTCAATCTCAATTTGATCCATGTATTTGTTATTTTGATTCAATTTAGTTCATTTTTTTTAAATTGAGCAATTTCGTCCCTCTCCAAAATAAGACCAAATTAAATTTCATATAAATGTTATACTGTTATTTTTATTAAAAATGATTTTTTTTTAAATATATTTAACATTATTAAGTTTATTGAAATTTATACTTCACATTGAACTTTATTGAAATTTTGTTTTAAAATTTATATTTTACGTTGAATTTTATTTGTATTGATATTTTATTACATCATACTTTAATTTGTTTCTTATTCGATTTTATATTTCAAATAATTGTATTTTTTAAATGTGTAAAAGTCAATAATTTCTATACAAATCTTAGAGCTGATTTGAAAATAACAATTTCATAAATTCAATTGTAAAATTTTAGAACAATTTAGAACAAATAAATTTAAAACTTAAGATAATTTTAAATAAAGTTCAATGTAAAATATAAATTTAAATAAACTTTATCTCGTTAATAAAATTTAATAAAAATGTAAATTTTAATAAAAATATCAATATAACATCTACACAATTTGTTTTAATTTGGAAAGGGGTGAGATTGCTAAATTTAAAAAAAATGGACTAAATTGAATCAAAATTATAAATACAAGGACTGAGATTAAGATAATAATGCTTGACTTAACAATTACACGTTGTCACTGTCACTTCACAACGTCACTGCCAAGTGATACGACGTTAACTTAACACATAGCAATTTTTTTTAATTAAAAAAATTACGAATTGACACGTGACGCATCTTTACGCTAGTATAGAGAGTAGATTTGGTCGTGGTTATTTTGGCCTTTTTATCACGGGTTCGTAACCGAGGCATATCTTGGTGAGGTAAAAAAGGAGAGGTTTATGCCTCGGTTCATAACCAAGGCATATACGAAAATTATTGCCTCGGGTCTTACTTCAACCGAGACCTAATAGACATCAAAAATTAAAAAAAAAAATTGTAGTTTAGTTCGTGTTCTTTCATCTCCTCCAAGTACATTTCCTCAACTATTGGCCTCTAAAGCCGAACTCGAGCATTTATGAACCAATTTAAAACCTGTTCCATTTCCAATTTTCAATATACAAAACACACATTCTAATAATCTTTGCAGTGGTAAAAGGAGAAACTTTTACACAGCTGTTGAGTAGGCAACGTGCAAGCTTCATAGTGGAGAAGTTTCCTTTGCCCACTGTCTGACCCAGTTCATAATTTCCGACACGGGAATTGGTGTTGCTGGTGGTGCTACCTTTGAGTGCTCCATCTTCTCTAATAATAATATTTGGCTCGGGAATGTTCTTGGTGGAAGCATGTGTTTTTCGGAGTCCTTGGGGTAGCTCAAACCAGATAAGTTCAACAAGTTTCAAGGCAAAGAACCATGGAAATGGAAATGAAAAGTTGGAAAGATTGAATTTTGAAAGTGCTTACGGGTGGAGAAAGTGTTCAAAGAGCCAAGCACATAAGACAAAAACCTAGCGCAGGGCCTCCATCTACATATTGTTCAATCCCGCGACAATGGAGGTGGCCCAACAACGCCCTGTTCGACGGCCAAACTACGGTGGAAGGGGGAACGGAGTGGGTAGCTCACAAAGCAGTGTAGTGGCTGGCACAGGGAGCGGTGGAGAGCCTGGCGCGCACGCAGTTCGTGTTGTAGAAGCAAGAAGAAGACACTGAAGGAATGTCTCGGTTGTATGTGATCATTTTAAAATATTTAAAACAATGGGAAATTAAAAAATTTGAGTGAGATCTGTCTCGATTGTAATTATAACTAAGACAATAACACCTATTCTGCCTCAGTTTTAATGAGACCCGAGGCATAAAAATTCACTTGAATTAAAAAAAATGTCATTGCATCATGATATGCCTCGTTTGCACTAGAACCGAGGCATATAAGGCGTTGTCAAAACGTAAAATTGAACTAGTGTTAATATTGTTATTACACACTACAATAAAATTTCTCATTAATAACCAATTTTAGTGACCAATTTACAAAATAAATAATTAGTGGTTATTAAAATAGTCACTATTATGAATAAAAATTATAATTGGTATCTAAAATTTAGTTACCAAAGGAATCAGTTTATAAATTGGTCATTAAACATTAGCTACCAAGTTTTGACTACCAAAAAAATTAATTTTTGAATTAGTCTTCAATTAATTAGTAACCAATTTATTGACGAATTATAATATTTTATTTATAATAGTAATTATTTTAACAACAAATAATTTTTATTTTGTAAATTGATATCTAAATTGGTCATTATAATAACTAATAATTTTTTTACTAAAATTAATTTATTATTTAAGAGTTTTTTTTTAACCGTACTAACAAAAATGACCAATCATATCACTTTTTAAAAATAGGCCTAATTGAGAAAAAAAATATAGGGAAACCAATTTGAAATTTATGTACGAAAATAGAAATCAAAGACTTAATTAAACTTATTTTTTATTACACTAAAAATAACTATGAAAAATACTTTTATAACAATTTAGCCAAAAATATTTGTATAAAAAGTCCAATCATATCACTTTTTAAAAATAGGCCTAACTGAGAAAAAAAATATAGGGAAACCAATTTGAAATTTATGTACGAAAATAGAAATCAAAGACTTAATTAAACTTATTTTTTATTACACTAAAAATAACTATGAAAAATACTTTTATAACAATTTAGCCAAAAATATTTGTATAAAAAGTCTATTTAGAAAAAAATAATAGTCGAAAAAGTCTGTTTATAAATGTCCATACACGTGGTCTCATACTTTCCCTTATATACACATATTCCTTTTTCCTTACACATTTTGTTTGTTGTTTTCTTTCTGCTTTGAAAGAGAAATAATGTGTCTTTGAAAAAGAATATTCAAATATCACGCAACTATAAATAACTTTTATCATAGAGATGAATTTGAGTTTTGTCTTATATTTTGGCTGAAGATAATAAGAAACAATGTCTTCAATGGAAACCGCAATGCTGCGCCGGAATTGAGTGGAGAATGAAGAATGGTTAGGTTTTCTTTCCACATTTATTTTGCTTAGAAAATAAAAATGCTAACTGTAATATGTGAATGAGAAAATTGTAGTTGCATGAGTCAAGTCCCATGTGTTGAAAAATTATAGGGTTTTGTTAATGTGACGTAGATATGTACTATGACATTAACGTAATGTGAGGGACGTCATATCATGATTGAAAAATAAGAGAATAAATTATCAAATGGTAAAGATCACATGTGAAACAATGTTCCTTTAACTACCACAATAATATTTAATCAATGAGTTAATGTATTTTTGTTATGATGTGGAAAATGAAATTACGTACGTTTCAATTATTACTAAATAAAACTATACATTATTAGAATTAATAATATTATGAGGATATTTATCAAAAAATTGACGCACATTAGTATACGTTTACAAAATGTAAATATACTGGATATAATTATATTAGGACAATTAAAAAATAATGAATATAAGTTTTAGGAACTAAAATATGTAAGTTAGATGTTCAATATACTTCCCATCCAGTGGCGGAAGATAGCATTGACAGGAGAGCAACGACTCCACTAATATTTTTTTTTTTACTTTATTTTTTATATATTTAAAAAATAATATTTATATATTATTATTTTATTTATATTAATCTTAATAATTTTTATTTTATTTTATTTTTTATATATTTAAAAAAATATATTTATATATTATTACCTTATTTATATTTATTACTTCGTCTTATCATGACTCTTCCAAATTCTACATCTATAACTGAAAGATATTTTTCTGTAATGAAAATAATCAAGAAGAAGCTAAGAAATAAGATGGAAGCTGAAAGGGATATTACAACTAGCTTCCGTTCTAATTCAATTATTGAAGATTTTAAGTTATTGAAAAAGCTAGCTTCAGTTCTGATTCAATTATTGAAAATTTTAAATCACTGAAAGAGCCTAGAGTAGTACTCTAACTAAAGGTAACTTTTGTTTTTTTATAATATATTATTGTTGATGATAAATTTTATGTTATTCTTTCATATATATTATTTTCATATTGTTTGGATTCTATTATTATGAGTGCTTGTTTTGAATAGAAAAATGATGTAAAGAAATGAAAAATAATTTATATATAACAAATATAATTTGGCCTCCTAAAATTTTTATTCAGATTCCGTCACGGTTTCCATCACACCTTTCAGGATATATTTATATTTATATTTATTAATTATTAATTTATCTGTTCAAATACTAATATATATATATATATATATATATATATATATATATATATATATATATATATATATATACACAAAAATCTTTTATGTTTATTTTTATGTTTTTTAGCACATAATATTTCAACCGCATTTCATATTTATATAATTCATTTAATTTTTAATAGAAAAATAACTAAAAGATCGTGTGAACATGACTAATACAAATTACGAAGGTGGTCAAAGTGATAGTGATGCTGATGCTGTGAATGAAGGGAAAATATTAAGATTTTTAATATATTTTAATTAAGGATAATTAAGTTATTTTCATATGACTATGCGGTGTAGAAAGAAAATATGGGATGCAAGAAGAAAGATATACTCATGAAAAACATTCACACAAGTCATAGGTTAGGCGCAGGAAATGAAAATACCGATTTAAGGAAAGGTCCATTATCTGACTTTGGGTTCTCAGAGCAAACTCAACGAAAGAAGTGGCTTCTAAATAAAGTTATTCCTATTAGCACACCCTATTTAGCACTAGCACCTCTTGTTTAATTTTTCTTTTGGTTTAATAATAGGGAAGGTCTTTGTTTTCTTTAAAAAAATCTCAATTAAGTCCTTAATTTCTAAGTCGTCCTAATTAGATCTTATTTTTTGAAAATTTGTTATAATTTGGTCATTTCCGTTAAAACATCATCAACAACGTTAATTGTGTGCTACATGTGGTCAGTGGCGGAACTTGAAGAAAATATGTAGGGATGCCAAATTAGATGTTTTATAGATAATTTTTTTAATTAAAAAAATTATTTTCTTTATTTAAATCATGCAATTCAAACTTTTCAATTTTTAATTTTCTTAATTTGTTGAATTCACATAAATGAGTATTCTAATTTTTATTTCAATTCAAGAGTATTCAACTAATTTATTGTATGCAGTTGAAAATACAAAATATCAACATTTTATAATGTTGGTTTATACTAATTTGAGAAAATATAATTAGGATTCATGCCAATTTCATACAAAAAATTCCTAAAATCATAGTTAGGGTTCATACTAATTTGGGGAAACTTAATTTGGGAGAAATATCATAATGGAAGAATCATAAATCTAACATAGATATATCATATTAGGATACTTATTCATGAGATCGTGTGAGTATGCATATTTGTCATCTTTGTTCTCCAATTTCTTTTTCCTAATCTGTCTTTCTTTTATTTCATACCTTTTTATGACTTGTTGTGGATAAACCTTATAACCAGATATAAAACCTTAATCTCTTTAATCCAGTTATTAATCCATCAAATTAATTTTTATTTTACTTTTTAAACAATATATATATATATATATATAACTTAATAAAAATAATAAAAATTATATATATATATATATATATATATATATATATAATTAAAAGTTTGGGGAGCCATGGCTCCCTTTTGTCCCCACCAAGGTCCGCCATTGCGTGTGGTTTCTTTATTTTTTTTATAATGTTTTACATTTATTTTCTTAAAAAGTAGCTGACACATGTCAAATTAGAATTTTGCCATGTGTCAGTTTGTGATTTTTTTATTTTTTTATTTTTTAAATTTTTTAAATTTTTTAAATTTTTTGTAATTTTTTAAATTTAAAAAAAAAAACTATCACATGTCAAATTATAGTTCTACCACATGTCAATTGTTTATGTAAAAATTCTCAATTTAGTCCCTGTATTTGATATTTTGTCTCAATTTAGTCTTAATCTCTTTGTAAATTGTAGTAATTTCATCCCTTCTAAATTGAAACCAAATTTAACTTTTATATAAATATTATAATTATATTTTTACATTTGAATTTTGTAACTTATATAAAACTATTTCAAAATTTTACATTTGAATTTATAAAGTTGCTTAGAAATGATTAAAACAATTTTTTTAAATAAAGTTCAATGCAACATTTAAATTTAAATAAACTTAATTTGGTTAAAAATATCTAAATGTTGTTAGAGTACACATATCCTAGATTATCTTTTTCAAGTGGACATCATCAAACAACGTAATACATTCTCTTAGTAACAACACAATAAACTAGTTTTAAATATTTGTCTAAGCACGTGTTGGTATTTGGCTATATTTATTAAAAGAGATTTAGAGGTTGAGGAAAGAAACAATACATAATTTTAAGTTTATAATTAAGTTTTGAATATAATCAATGTGAAAAACGATTTCTAAGTTTAGAAAGTCAATATGTCTATAAAAATATAAATAGTAAACTTTGTAAAAATATAAAGGATAAAGCATATGCATAAATGTAGACATTGTATTTGTTATGTGAAAAATACAATGTCTACACTAAAATTATCAAGATTTGTGTAAGCACGGGTTGGTATTTGGCTGTGTTTATTAAAAGAGATTTAGAGGTTCAGGAAAGAAACAATAAACAATTTTAAGTTTATAATTAAGTTTTGAATATAATCAATGTGAAAAATGATTTCTAAGTTTAAAAAGTAAATATGTCTATAAAAAATATAAATAGTAAACTTTGTAAATATATAAAAGATAAAGCATATGCATAAATATAGAGTAGACACTCTAAAGTATAAAGAATGTGTGCAAAAATATGTAAAATTAGAGTCACTAAAAATATAAATTAGTGTATGAACAATCTGATCTAATATGTATTGTTAGACTCCTGTAATTAATGCATTGATAAACTCATCTAATATGTGTTGTTAGACTCGTCTAATTATGATATGGACACACTTGTCTAATCTGTATTGTTAAACTCGTCTAATTAGTATATCGACAAATTTGTCTAATATATATTGTAAGACCCGTCTAACCAGATAATGGATATAGTATTGTAATGTGTATTAATAAATTCAATTAATATGTGTTTAAACAGACTTATCTAATGTATATTGATAGACTTGTCTAATCAGTGTTTGAATATACTCGTCTAATGTGTATTCTTCAAATTATATAATCAATGTATGGAATGACTCATCTAATGTTTTTCTCTATAATTGTTTAATTTGTGTGTGGAAAGACTTATCTAATGTATATTACTAAAGTCGTTTAATCAATATATGAACGACTTGTCAAATGTCTATTGCTAGACTCGTCAAATGCTTATTACTAGACTCGTCTTATCAAGATACCAACTAATTTTTTACATACTAAAAATATAAAAAGAAAATCAACGACAAGAATATTTATATTATAATTTAGTATAAAAAAATAAATGTAATTTTATTTTGACAATATTTTAAGAAAATATTATTATGGTACTGTTAACAATTTGTGTTACCAATAAAAATATATTATTTTTTAAATAATATTATTTTAAGAAATAAAAGTAAATATATTTTTTAAATTTAATTTTAATAAATTACCATGTAATTAGAAATCATAAAATGAAAAATGAAAAAAATAGTATTAAAAATGAATTAATACTTTAAATATATTTTATTTTCTTCTAATTTTTTTGTTATATTGGTCTGAGTTTTGTTGTTAAATTTGTCTAATTTATCTGATGACAATATAAATATATTATATTTTAAGGCAATTGGTATGTTAGCTTTTAATTTTTTTTTTCAGTCTTATTAAAGTAACCAACTTTGACAATTTCAAGTTGTAAATAATAGAACATGAATTCAATGAATATAAAAGAAAAATTATAATATTAGAAGCGTAATTTTTTTATTATAATTTTTTTTATTATAAATGTATATTTTAAACACTTGAAATGAATTATATTAAGTACGATCTTTTAATTTATTTTGTTACAAATATAATTAGTTAAAACCTTATACGAAATTTTAAGTATATATGATTCATGTTAATTATTTATTAAATAATATAGATTTAATTTTGACATAATAAATATAGGCTTAATTAAATTTTAAGTCTTTAATAAATTTAGAAATTTTTTAATTGAGTTCCTGGTAATTTATTGTGATGTATTGAGTATTCAATAAATTTAATTTTTTCGAAGTTGTTAACTTTGTTTTTTAACTTGGTGATGTGGTTAATATGGCTGATATGATTATTATCTTGTCATATCATTTACTCATGTAGTCACATGTCGTTTTATTATTTTATTATTTTGTAATTTCATAATTTCATAATATAGTTTATAATTTATAATTTTATAATTGTATGATTTATATTTTTATATTTTTATAATTTTAATATTTTAATTCAAAACTATATGATTATGAAATTATGATTTTGTAAAATATAAAATTATGATATATTTTCAAATTTTATTCATATAATAAAATTATAATTTTATAATTATACTTAAAAATTAAAACCATAAAATTATAATTGTCCAGGGTATAATTTAAGATTTTTTTTCTCTCAAAAACAATTAAAAATCTATTTGGTTAAATAAAAATATGATTTGAGAAAGTTTGTATGAATTTCATGGATATGAAAATTAATATATAATTTTATTAAAAAAATTATTGATTACATGATATATTATACATTAGACTTATTTTAACTAAAATTTTTAAGTTAGGTTTAAGTTTAAGTTTACGCGCTAGTACGAATTTTTTATAACTATTAAATTAGAGGCTAATCTAAATATATATTTTTAAAATCGTTATTTTCTGGAAATATTATTTAAAAATTTAAACATGATAATTATATTTTCTCATAATTATATTTTCTCATGTGTTAGATAAAATAAATTTTTTCCCAAATGTAACGTTTGCTTAAAGTATATATTATTACTTATTAGCATTTGTCTCAATGGAGTTCAATTTCCAACATTAAAAAAATGTAAAACTAACTTCTGAAAGATTCATAAAATATCTCTTCCAAGGTAAAAGTTTATAAGAATTTCTCAAAAATAAAAATATTATAATTTTATAAAATATAAAATTATGATATATTATTGAAATAATAAAATCATAATTTTATAATTATACAATTTTGAATAAAAATAATAATAAATTATACAATTATAAAATTGTAAATTTATAAAATTTAAATTATAAAATTATAAATTTTAAAATTTTAAAATAATAAAACAATAAAATGACATGTCAACAAAGTGACATTATAAAATGGTTAAATATGTTTTTAGTCACTTGACTTTCAGTAAATTTTGAAATTAGTCCATTTCGAAACTTTGAACCAATTTAGTTCTTCATATCTTGAAATACTTGGATTTAGTCCTTTTAATCAAATTTTATTAGGTTTATTTCATGTTTCGTATGCATTTCAGGATTATATCTGATTTGTTTATACTATTTGACACATTTTGGCTTTAATGTTAAATCAAATACTATTATGAAACTAAATTAGTCTAAAGTTTCCAAATGGATTAATTCCAAAATTTACAAACTGTTAAGGGATCAAAAACATATTTAATCACATTATAAAATAATAATCATGTCAGCTTCTTACTGGTCCATCACCCCCAAGCAAAAAAAAAAAGCAAAAAAAGTTCAGGGATCAATTGAAAAATCTAAATTTATTGAATACTCAATCAATCATGAAAATTTATCAATTAATCAATCAAAAGTTTCCAAATTTATGAGAGGATTAAAACATAGTTAAGCCATAAAATAGGAAGAATATTAATATTTATATAATAATTTAATATAAAAGGACCAAGTAATTAGACTTCATAAAGGGAAAAAATTAAAAATGAAGACAAAATAGTATAAAAACATTAATACTTTAAATATAAGAGAAATTTTTTTGATGACTGAATGTGTTTAAGTGCACAAATTAAAATAAGTAATTATTTATATATTTTAAAAATAAACTAATTTCTAAAATAATTTTTAGGAATTCATATCATAGATTAATTTGATTAACAAAAAATATTCAAACTTTATATATAATTGATGTTTTAAAGTTTGATATAAAAATTTAAAATTTGAGAAATTAATTATGCTATTTAAGAATTAAAATAATAATTTATTAAAAATTAAATGATAGATTTGAAATTTTTATTCTTACGGTAAATCAATTTATAAACAAAAACAAGCGGATAACATAGTGAAATAATTCTTTAGAGAGACAATTTTTTATATGACATTATAAAAAATTGGTATCATTAATAAATATATATTATTTTTGTTAAATAACATTATTTAGATAAATAAAATTAAAATATATTTTTAAAAATTTAATTTTTTAAATGATCAAGTAATTAGAAGTCACAAAGAGATACAATTAAAAATAAAAACAATAGTATAAAAAAAAACTTTAAATATACATTATTCTTTAATATTTTAATAAATGACCAACTAATTATAAATTATAAAATGATAAAATTAAGAGCGAAAAAATTAGTATAAAAAAATAGGAATTAATACTTTTAATATAAGTTATTTTTTAATAATAAATATGTTGAAGATTAGAAAAACTTTTACGCAGTGTTCCTTTAAATAAATAGTACTATAGAAGCAAATTTGAAGGACAAATTAAGAAGTGAAACTCTGTTCGTTTTAGAAGATATGCAAAGATTTGTGCAGATGGATTTAGAAAAAGTTATCACAATTTCATCTCATCACACAAAAAAAATTTGTGCGGATATATCATTTTTGACCTTTTTCTCCTTACACTTTAATATTCTATTATACGTTATAAATAATATTTTATTATATATATATATATATATAATAATAATTTATAATAATAAATAATATAATAATACAAATTTAAGAATTATTTTTAATAATATATAATAATTATAATATTTATAATTATAACTACATATAATAATTAAAATATTATTAAAAATATAATGATTAATATATAATAATTAATAATATATTTATTATTATTATTATTAATATATATATATATATATATATATAATTAATGATAATAATAATAATATAATAAAAAATTGTTAAATTGGTATGTTAAATGACTTTATGTTGGTTGGAGAAACATGATTTTGGTGTGATCAAGACGTAATTCCACGGTTGTGTGGTGGTGCCTCATTGGTCAGGGCGTAATTCCATGGATCTCTAGGCGAGATCTCATGGTGGTGCCTCATTGGTCAGGACGTAATTCCACGATGGTTGCATGGTGGTGCCTTATGGTTAGGACGTAATTCCATGACCTATGTTAGTGGAAGTTTCATGGTGGTGCCTCATTCTTAGGACGTAATTCCATAAAGTTCGTGGTGGTGCCTCATTATATAATTTAGTAAGGATTCAAGGTAAGGATTGCATCCTGACACTTTAAAGAGTCAGTTAGTCTCACGTAGAGCATACTGACTCAAGTGGTGAGAGTAGCAGGAGACCTTAGATATTTTAAGGCTAACCTTGTGAGTGGTAGGGTGAAACTCATTGGCAATTGGCTTTGCAGAGTAGTAGAGGCCACCACAAGTGCAAGCATCTAGTGAATCTGACTAATTATATGTATTCGGATAAGTCGTGTCTTGAGTCTTAGTGTATTGTTTGTGAGTCATCACATGATTGGTTGTTGTATGTATCTTGGACTATGAAAAAGTATGCAATTGTATGATAAAATCACTTTCTACTCTAGCTTACCCTTCCTGCTTGTTGTATGTTCTGTGTGTGGTCTTCTATTTTTGTGATGATCATCAATTTATTGATGGGAGCAAATGCGAGAACTCCTCATGGTCAACAGGGTAATGGAGATTCCGCTGCATAGCTCATCTTGGGCTGGACCCCACCTTTTTCTGAATTTACTTTAGGGTCGTAGCCCATGTATTTCTTTGCCCTTAGGGCACTTACTTTACTACTATTAAACTTCTTACTCGTATTGTTGTTGGCATCATGGTGTGCCTTGGGTTCTTTCCTCGTTTATTCTGAACAACCGCAAGGAGTGACTTTGATACTCCGCAACTTTGCTTTTTATATTATATTGTGCGATGTTTCATTTAATTAAGTTTATTTATTAAATGGGACGTTACACCTTTTCTTTTAAATAAATTATTTTTTAAACTAAAATAAGTATCTTTAATAAAAAAGATACCTACAAATAAAAAAAAATACTTATATTTGTTATAAAATAAAGCTAATAAGAGAGAGAAGAAGGAGAGGAATAATAGAGAATGAGAGAGTATGGAACAACTTTCGTCTGTATGTGTGTCTTATTATTGATAGGACGAGTCCTATTTATATATACAACATGGTAACCTAGAAAGGATATAAATCAAATAGTTAATACAAAATATTACATAAAGAGTAATGAATTATATGAGTATCAATCGTATCAATTATATGAGTAATTGTATCAAATCAATGAACGACCATTAATTCACAACACTCCCCCTTGGGTGTCCATTGATAAAAGAATGTTCCTCGTTAAAACCTTACTAGGAAAAACTCTTTGGGATAAAAACCTAGTGAAGGAAAAATAGTACATAATTCTATATAATATTGTTCTTTACATCTTCTATTTTTTCCCCTCATGTAAATTTACATCATCAAGATGACAGAGTTCAATCTTGTGAACCAATTGCTCAAAAGTTCTTCTTAGCAAAGACTTTTTCAATAAATCTACTACATTTTCACATGAGCAAATCTTTTGGATCTCTACATCACCAATTCTTTGAAGATCATGAGTTCAAAAAAATTTCGGAAGAATATGTTTTGTTTTGTCTCCTTTAATATATCCTTCTTTCAATTGAGCAATGCATGCACTATTGTCTTCATATATGGTTGTTGGTTTCATTTTTTCCAAGGATAAACCACAAGTTTGTCGCACATGTTGAATTATAGGCCTTAACCAAACACATTCATGACTTGCCTCATGTAATGCTAAGATTTCTGCATGATTTGACGATGTTGTTGTTATTTTTTGTTTCACAGATCGCCATGAAATCGTTGTGCCATCACATGTGAACAAATATCCTGTTTGTGATTGACCATTTTGAGGATCTGATAAATAACCCGCATCTGCATAACCTAATAGATCTAATTTTGAATCATTTGGGTAAAATAAGTCCATATTCATAGTGCCCTTAAGGTAACAAAGTATTTGATTTACTCTATTCCAATGTCTTCTTGTAGGTGAAGAACTATATCTTGCTAACAAATTTACAGCAAATGCTATATCAGGTCGAGTATAATTAGCAAGATACATTAGTGCTCCTATAGCACTAAGATATGGTACTTCAAGACCAAGTAGTTCTTCATCTTTTTCTTGAGGTCTAAAAGGGTCTTTATCAACATCTAATGACCTCACCACCATTGGAGTGCATAATGAATGTGATTTGTCCATATAGAACTTTTTAAGCACTTTCGTTATATAAGCTTCTTGATGTACAAAAACACCTTTGTTGAAATACTCAATTTGTAATCCCAAACAAAACTTTGTCCTTCCAAGATCCTTCATCTCAAATTCTTTCTTTAAACAATCAATTGCCTTTGTGAGCTCATTAGGAGTTCCAACTATGTTTATGTCATCTA
>Ga0214542_1008111_pt1 | contig 17680 bp, 10 predicted proteins | sample CNSS1metaG_FD_160096 | JGI IMG/M metagenome (GOLD analysis project Ga0214542, IMG submission 160096) | Root nodule microbial communities from cowpea collected in UCLA plant growth center, Los Angeles, California, USA - CNSS1 | ecosystem: Host-associated > Plants > Roots > Nodule | place: USA... | reverse complement strand
TGTTTTTATAATCACGTCGTACTCCACACGAAATCCTTCAGTGCAGAATTGATTATTCGTTTCCTTCCACTTTTTCGTTTGCCTTTGTTTTCCTCCCCCTTTGCCATGTGTCCCATGGGTCCCATGTCCTTCATCTGCTCATTACCCGCGCCATTCATAACAAATTTCTCCTCAGTTACTCCAAAAACATATGTTTAGAAATTTAATAAAATGTTATGATTCATAACTTAGTAAAAGTTGTTGATAAATCCATGAATTATTGGTCTAGATAACGATCATGGTCTATGTACCTTTTGCAAAATAATGTTAAATTGTTATAAGTGTATGTTTCTCAATGTAGTTGAAAAACTACTGTCAATGAATATAGACATTGTGGTTGTGCGCTTTAGACTATTCAGTTTGGTACTTAGTTATGGTTGATCTGCCTCAGGGTGTTTATTTCTGCACTCGTTAAATTTCTTTCTGAACTCCATCATAGATTTTTGTAAATTTTGATCCAGAATGAGATGAGTGTTTTCTGGAAAGATGATTTTAGAATTGGTACAAGAAGAAATTTGATGGGTGCAGAAAGAAAGAAAAATAGTTAAATTTGGAATATGCCACATGTAGTAACAATATTTGGTCCTCATCGATTATATTTCATTTGGTTCTTATTTTCATTTTGTATTTAATTAGGTCTTTATTTTTGTTAAATTTTAGTCAATTTGGTTATTTTTAGTAACAATATTTAAATAATTAACGTTTTTGAACAGTACATACCACGTGTATCAGTTTTTTATTTTTTTAATTATTTTATGTTTTTTAAATTTAAAAAAAAAATGTTCACGTGTCAACTCATAATTGTGTCACGTGTCAGTTGTGCCTGTGTTATTTTTTTTGTTCAATTTCGTCTCTATATTCGTTATTTTTATTCAATTTAGTCCCAATTTTGGTTAAAATGAATAATTTTTTTCCTTTCAAATTAACATCAAATTTAATATCTTTTATAAAAATTATACTAATATTTTTTCTAAAATTGACATTTTTATTAATTATTTTTGAAATTCAATTATAAATTATTAAGCTTAATTATAAATTGAATAAAATTCTTATATTTAATAAGAAAAGTAAACTAATTTTTATAACAATTAGAAATATTCTATTTAACAATTGAATCTAAGAATTATATTCAATTTATAATTAAATATAATAATTTATAATTGAATTTCAAAAATAATTAATAAAAATATCAATTTAAAAAAATATTAGTATAATTTTTATAAATATTAAATTTGGTGTCAATTTTAAAAGGAAAAAATTGTTTTATTTTAACAAAAATTGGGACTAAATTGAACACAAAAAATAACACAATCAGAAACTGACACGTGACACTAACATTAATATGTGACACAACTATGACTTGACACGTGGTCAATTTTGATTATAAGTTACAAAAATCAATTTGCACTATGTGACTGACTTTAAGAAAAAAATTGTTCGAACGAGATAGGCAAATAAGTGAGGCATAATAAACAAATAAGTGGATATTTGCGTATTACTTTTCGTAAGATTTTTTAAAAGGCCAAACCAGATAGGCAAATAAGTAGGACATAATAAACAGAGAAACTACGTATTACTTTTCGTACAATTTTTTAAAATTTACTAATCAATATTTTTTTTATCATGCAATGGGATGTAAGCTTATGTACCCCGAATTGTATTATAAGTTAAAAAACTAAACCCTTATTATTTGCATGGCTAGGTTGAAGAAAAAAATAAAAATAGGTCAAACCACATAGCAAATAAGTGGGCACAAAAAAAAAAAAAAGTGGAGAGCTGCGTATTATTTTTCGTACAATTTTTTAAAATTTACTAATCAATTTTTTTTAACATCTAATGGGATGTACCTCTTATGCACCTTGAATATGCACCTTAAATTTGATTATAAATTACAAAAATCAACCTTTTTTTCTTGCACTATGTGACTGACTTGAACAAAAAATAGGCCAAACCAAATAGGCAAATAAGTAGGACACAAAGTGTTTATCATCCAAAGGGGTGCACTTCTTATGTACCACAAATTTGATTATTAAGTTACAAAAATCAACCCTTATTACTTGCAGGTGGCTAACTTGAAGAAAAAAATAGGTCAAACCAGATAAGAAAATAAGTGGAGCATAATAAACAAATAAGTGGGAAGCTGCGTATTACTTTTCTTACCATTTTTTTAAATTTACTAATCAATCTTTCTTTATCGTCCAATGAGACGTAGCTCTTATGTACCCCAAATTTGATTATAAATTAAAAAAATCAACCCTTAATTCTTGCGTGACTGGCTTGAAAAAAAAAAGGCCAAACAAGATAAGCAAATAAGTTGACATAATAAACAAATAAGTGGAGAGTTGTTTATTACTTTTCGTAAATTTTTTTAAAATTTATTAATAAATCTTTTTTTATCATCCAATGGGATATACCTCTTATATACTCCGAATTTGATTATAAGTTACAAAAATCAATACTTATTGTTTGCCTTAGGTGGCTGCCTTAAAAAAATAGGTCAAACTAGATAGACAAATAAGTGTGGCATAATACACCAATGGAGAGCTGCGTATTACTTTTCTTAAGATTTTTAAAATTTACTGATCAATCTATTTTTTATCATGATGCACTTCTTATGTACCACAAGTTTGATTATAAGTTACAAAAATTAACCCATATTACTTGCACCAGGTGACGCTTGAAGAAAAAAATAGGTCAAACCAGATAAACAAATAAGTGAGGCATAATAATAAATAAGTGGAAAGCTACGTATTACTTTTCGTACAATTTTTTAAAATTTACTTATCAATTTTTTTTATCGTCCATTTGGATGTACCTCTTATGTATCTGAATTTGATTATAAGTTAAAAAAATAAACCTTTAATTCTTGCACTAGGTGGCTAGGTTGAAAGGCCAAACCAGATAGGCAAATGACGTTAAAAGAACAAATAAGTAGGGAGATGCATATTAGTTTACGTACAATTTTTTAAAATTTATTAATCAATCATTTCTTATCATCCAATAGAATGTACCCCTATGTATCTCGAATTTGATTTATAAGTTACAAAAATCATTTTACTATGTGCCTAGCTTGAAAAAAAAAATAGGTCAAACCAAATAGAAAAATAAGTAGGGCAAAAAGAATAAATAATTGGGGAGCTGCGTGTATTATTTGTCGTACAATTTTTTAAAATTTACTAATCAATTTTTTGTTATCATCTAATGGGATGAGCGCGAATTTGATTATAAGTTACAAAAAACCAACCTTTATTGCTTAAACTAGGTGACTCGCTTCAAGACAAAAATAGGTCAAACCAGATAAAAAGACAAGAGAGACATAATAAACAAATAAGTAGGCAGTCATATATTACTTTTCGTACAATATTTTAAAATTTATTTATAGATTCTAGAGTACTTATTTTGCTTTTACGATGATCTATTCATGGTTGAATATATAAACCGACAGGTGATGATAATGATAGACTGGAAAGGGAATAGAAAGAGATGAAGTATTAAGTGGTCGGTCTAATGTATAATAATTTCATATTTTGTAGTATTATCTGACAACACTAAATTTTGTAATGATTTTTTTTTAATTATATAGATATTTGGATGTGAATTATAACTTTGAAATTTGTTTGTGTACGCGTTTTGTATTTATGTAATCAAAATTTTGCTCAAATTTCATTAAAATCGTCAGAGATGAAATTTATTTTTGATGTAATAAAAAAGTAAACACGAAAAAATAACACACGTTTTTGTCAGTACAATAAAGGTTTATTTATATATTTTATAAAAATGTAATTCCATTTGATTTTTACAAAAATACAATCAAATTGTTAAAATTTCTATGAAGGTAAACTTTATCCTTCTAAACATACTTTTTACCTTTAAAATAATTCATTTTTCAACGCGTTCTTAAAAATATTTATCAATTCATTTTCATTTACACAACAATCAATCTTTTCCGACCACAATTGTGATATATGATGAAACTATATACGAATATACATGAACCATCCATAAAATAACAAAAAATGGAACATACTAGGAACTTAAGAGGTTAGATAAATATAGAACCATCCATATAACTGGAACACCGAATCCATGTTTTCCACCATCAACCTTAATTAATTTTTATTCTTTATTCATTGAAATTCATAGAGAATTACAATTTTTAACTAAGTATTTGTTAAAACGTGTGTTGTCCATTCATCCTAATTACTTCAATTTAAGATAATATTTTCCCCGTAATTTTAACTTTAATTAAATAAAAAAAAAAACCAACAACGATACCTTCTAAACTTGTTGTCAACTGCTAGTGCTAATTTGTCACAGTAGTTGATAGAGAAGCTGGTGAACTCGGCCTCAACGAGGGTGCCGCTTTAACATCCCAATCAATAGTCACAATCATCGTCGTCCTCGTCAATTTCAATTTCACACTTCTGCAGAAGGCACCGCAAAACCGTTAGCATATCGGTCACGCACTTTCTTTTCTTTCTCCAACCACCCTTGTCACGCTTCCGAAAGCGTGATCATCACCATGTATATAACAACGTCCTCTTCCTCTTCCTCTTCGCTCCTCGGAGCAACCACACCCAAACTCCTCTCTTCCTCACCTTCTAGAACCTTCGCTTTTCCTCCTTCTTTCATTCCATACTCTTCCTGCAATTCCCTCCGCTCCTACCTCCCGCGGTGGAGCCACCGCCTCCACCACGTCTCTCCCCTCTCTCTCCGTCCTCCAATCAGAGCCGTCGCTCCCGCCGTCGAACGCTTCCACCGCGAAATCGCTAACACGGGTGCTTCACCCCTCCTCTCTCGCTTTCTGAAGCATTTATGTTATTCATCTCGTATCCGTTCATTTTTTAATTTCCGATTTTGCGTTATGTTATTAATTTCATTGCATTCTGTTTAGCTTTCAGACACGAGCGTGCGGTTTTAGTAATTTTTTTATTTTACAGTTTTTGAAAAGAATAAATAATATATGTCAGTAGTGTGAATTTTTTTACAGTGCCATTTAATGACAAATGGTCATGCAATCATAGAAAGTTTCCGTGTGAGTGTATATCTGTTAAACTCCTTTTTATAATTGAGGATTTTTTAATCATAAACGTTTATCTAATGTATGATATGAGTGACATTATAAAAATTGTGGATAATTTTTTTATTGACTGACACTGTAAAACTTTTCATTTGAGAGGGCATGACTATTAAACTGTTTTTAAAATTTACGATTTAATGTATCATGGTTTGAGGAGTGGCGTGATTTGCATCATCTCATCTAGCTGTTGTTCTGTTGATTTATAAGATGAGTTAAAGTTTCTAATGTAGAGTGCTGATTTTATGTTCCCGTAAATGTTCATTTCAGGCAACGAAAATCCTTTTAAGGGAAACTTGACGAGTCTCCCCAAGCCGGGTGGTGGGGAGTTTGGAAAGTTCTACAGTCTTCCTTCTCTCAATGATCCCAGAATTGGTAATTTGCTGACATGGCCTGCCTGACTTTGTTGATGCTTTGAATCATGCTGTGTGTTAAGTATGATGGGGGTCTTGATTAAAATACATGATGTTAGTACTTTCATGTTTGTATTTTCTGTGTAATGTGTGACAGTCGTGATACTGATGGTATAAACTTTTTGCCTACATAACAGACAGGTTACCATACTCCATAAGAATTTTACTTGAATCTGCCATTCGTAATTGTGACAATTTTCAAGTAAAAAAAGAAGATGTAGAGAAGATTCTTGCCTGGGAAATAAACTCTACGAAGCAAGTTGAGATTCCTTTCAAGCCCGCTCGTGTTCTCTTGCAGGTATCTTGTTGACTTCTGGAGCCTGGATACGGCGAAATAGTTATGTTAGGGATGGTTGATAGCGAGTTGTATGTTTTATTCTTTTGAACATCTTTCCTCACCCCAGGATTTTACTGGAGTGCCGGTTGTCGTTGACCTGGCTTGCATGCGCGATGCTATGAATAAGCTTGGCAATGATTCAAATAAGATCAATCCTTTGGTACGCTTTTTGCTTATCATTTGCATGTGTTTTTGTTTTGTATAAATTCTTGATCACAGTCACCAAAGAAATTTCAAAATTTAACTCTACATCAGGGAGAGGTGCGTGTACCTTGAACTCATAATTACTTTTGTAATATTACACCTAACGGTATGTTTGGGGAATCTGCTGTTGGGGTGTTTAAAGTATGTTAGTGGAAGGAACTCAAGAGTATCTTTTGAGGAGACTAGTGGGAAAACTTCATTTAAATTAAATGTGATGCAAATTGTTCTAAACCAGTTTGTCTTTAAAGCATTTAAACTAGCGTGGCTTATATATATAAGATATATGAATTATTTAGCTTAATGCCAATTGGTTTCAAGAAGAAATCTGATGCTCTAGAATTTGAAAGAAATAGCACTGTATTAGACATATTTTCCTTATGTTTTATGTTTGTTAGAAGTTATTCTGACTTCCTAGGTATAATTACGGACAGGTTCCTGTTGATCTTGTCATTGATCATTCAGTTCAAGTTGATGTTACAAGATCAGAAAATGCAGTGCAGGCCAATATGGAGCTTGAATTCCAGAGAAACAAGGAGAGATTTGCTTTTCTTAAATGGGGGTCAACTGCATTCCGTAATATGCTTGTTGTTCCCCCAGGTTCTGGTATAGTGCATCAGGTAAATTTGGAAATATACATGCTAAACGACTTCATTGAATTTAATTGTCATTTTTAATTAATTTTGGGGACTTTTGGTTTGATGTCTTCAATTCCAGGTCAATCTTGAATATCTAGGAAGGGTTGTATTCAACAATGAGGGCCTCCTCTATCCTGACAGTGTGGTTGGGACTGATTCACATACAACTATGATAGACGGGCTTGGTGTTGCTGGATGGGGAGTTGGAGGTATTGAAGCCGAGGCAGCAATGCTTGGTCAGGTGCTTTACCCTGTGATCTTGATATATAAACATGGAATGCAATGCGTGTAAATCTTAATTCTATTCCAAACGCTACTGATTAATGGATTATGATGACACATTGAACTCTCTTTGTATTGGTTTATTTGCTCTATCTTGAAGTATGCTGATTACATTGTTGTGTGCTATGATTCTTAATAGCCTATGAGCATGGTTTTGCCTGGTGTTGTGGGGTTCAAGTTATATGGAAAAATGCGCAATGGTGTAACAGCAACAGACTTAGTTCTAACTGTGACTCAAATTCTCCGAAAGCATGGTGTTGTGGGCAAGTTTGTTGAATTTTATGGTAATTAAGTTCTCGAGTCCTACTGTCTCATAATTTTTTACTTTTTTTTTTTCAACTTACACTGATTGTCCTTACTGATTAACAGTTATTTGTTTCGTTATCTAGGTGATGGTATGGGTGAATTATCTTTGGCTGATAGGGCCACTATTGCTAATATGTCTCCTGAATATGGTGCCACCATGGGCTTCTTCCCTGTGGATCATGTTACATTGCAATATCTCAAGTTAACTGGACGGAGTGACGAGACTGTAAGTACGATGTATCCGTTCATTTATTATTTGCTAATGTGAAGTGCTTATAGATCTATTGATCTTCTTTTGTCTGGACACAGGTGGCCATGATAGAGTCTTATCTCAGGGCAAACAAACTGTTTGTTGACTATAATGAGGTAATGTTGGTAGCATCATTGCCCTACAAACTTGTCCTTTTTCAAAAAGACGGATGCATGTATATATGTTGGAGGTGTAGAACTCTAATTTATTTTCCATGAATTCAGCCTCAACAAGACAGAGTGTATTCATCACATCTTGAATTAAACCTTTCCGACGTTGAACCTTGTATTTCAGGACCAAAGAGGTAATATTCTGTGTCTTTTGTTTGTTGCGCTGTATTGCATTACAGGTTTTATTTCACTTTTTATCCTATTATCGATAATATTCTTTGATATTAAATGATATTCTTTGCAGACCTCATGATCGGGTGCCTTTGAAAGAAATGAAGGCTGACTGGCATGCTTGTCTTGATAACAAAGTTGGGTTTAAGGTTAGTAATACTATGATACCAGAGTTTGGTTTTATAAGAAAAAAGTTTGTAGTCTACATGTTGAATTAGCTGTTGGTAGTTAGTTGTTAGAAAACTCGCTATTTTCTACTCTTTTGGTTGTGATAAAATGCTAATTAGGTTCTTAATCTCACATTCAGTATTTGTCCTCTGCAATGGACAAATTAATAACATTGTTTGATTACCATTGGTTGTTTACCTGGATTTTCATAGTTTAAAACAAGTTGATTTTCTTGCACAAAAGTAAATATTTTTTAAAATAACCAAGAACCATCAGATTCAGACGTCAACAATTCTTTATTTTAGTTTTTTTTTATTTGTTTAAATTTAGACCATCAACTTGCAGATTCGGTGTCGTTTAAAAAATCTGTAGAATATACAATGGCCATTTTTATGATGTTTCATAAACTTACTCAATGACTGAAGCAGTTATGCTATGCTGTCATAACCAGTTGTAGTACCCATTCGTTGCATGGGGATGTATAATGAGATAAATTAATTTAGTGAATAAATTAGTTAACTGTAAATTTTCCTATTTTCTTTCATACAAATTTACACGCACGCATGTAACTAAAGTTAATCTTGCATGGAGAAATAGAAAGGATTATATAAATTTGATTTTACATTGTTATGTAACTAAGTAAATATATATTAATCAAGTCAAAGAAATGTAATTTTTTATTGGAAAAAATATTCAGTAAGAAGCCGAGTAAGAAAGAGAAATTATATTTATACTAAATTTGTTAAAATAATGAATGAACTATAAAATGATTTTGAAGTTATTGTGAAATATAAACTTTATTACCATCCATTTGCTAATTCATAACCAAACGCCAGCCACTTATCTTAAGTAATTGCTATAAATCATTGCATGTTTCTTTATTAGTGCTCATGTAAGTTATTCAAAAATCTCCTCTTTCAAACTGCAACCTGACTTGAATCTGAGTTCAATTTGGTGAATCGTGGGATATCACGTATTACATGACATTTTTTCTTCATTGTATTTGAATATGAAGAAGTGGAATCATACATGTTTCATTGACTTGTCTGATGAGAACCCTACATGAATGAGATACTGCATTTCCTAAATGTATTATTTCAAAAACAGGGGTTTGCTATACCAAAAGAGGCACAAGGAAAAGTTGCAAAGTTTGATTTTCATGGGCAGCCAGCTGAGCTCAAGCATGGCAGTGTTGTGATTGCTGCAATCACAAGCTGTACAAATACATCAAACCCTAGTGTTATGCTTGGGGCTGGTCTTGTTGCAAAAAAGGCTAGTGAACTTGGTTTGCAGGTTAGTTAACTAATATAATTATATAGAAGACTGTAAAAATGCTAGTTCTCTTTTTCAGGATGAAGTCCTCCTACCTTCTATTGTCTGTTTCCCTTCACATAATAAATAGAAAAAAATGTATGTATCTTATGTGGTCCTTTTCCTGATTCTAACTGTTTCTGTTTTCACTATTTTGCCAGGTCAAGCCTTGGGTTAAAACAAGTCTTGCTCCAGGCTCTGGAGTCGTCACAAAATATCTACACCAGAGGTATTATGTTCTTTCTACTAGAACGCTCATGCAGTAACTTTTATTATGACAGTCACTTACCCTCTGTATAATTTAGTAAAAATATATTCCTTATTTTCATTTTTTCTCTTTTTGGCAGTGGACTGCAAAAATATCTAAACGAACAAGGTTTTCATATAGTTGGATTTGGGTGTACTACATGTATTGGCAATTCAGGAGAGCTGGATGAATCCGTTTCTTCTGCCATCTCAGGGAATGGTGATACTTTGTAACAGAATACAAATTTTTGAACTGAAGCCCATATCTCTGCTACTCTCGGTTTTAGATTCCTACCAGTCTCCTAGTCATGCTCTGCCTTATAGTAGCTAATTAGATAATATTTTCCTGTTTATACCTAAAGATACACTTTCTATTTTCCTAAACATACTCTGCTTTATATTTTCTTTCTTGATTTTATTTTTTGTGCGCTCTGATGCAGACATTGTAGCAGCTGCTGTGTTGTCTGGGAACCGTAATTTTGAGGGCCGAGTGCATCCATTGACAAGAGCTAACTACCTTGCCTCTCCTCCTCTAGTTGTTGCTTATGCACTTGCTGGCACGGTATGTATGTCTAATTCATAGTCCTAATGTGTATAATTTGTTTTTTGTTCTTTTGTTTTTTCTGTAACATTGGCTGATTTTCATCTTTCTTTATAAAGGGTAATTGTTATTTGATTCATTCTTTGGATGTAAAGAAAATAGGAAAATCATTAACTTATAGGTAGCTGATCACAAGTATTGTTATTGACTGCTAGCTAGACAATATGCATCATTCTCATTTGTATGCCCGAATATGGGCATATTGAGCATATTTTCTTCTACATAGAAAAGTAAATCACACTGAATATTTGCTGAGTACATTACTGGATTTGGACTCAAATAGAATACCAATGCGTATATATCCTTTCTATTCTTCCCAATTTCCTCATAACAAGTTAGGTGGTTTTATTTTATGGTTTAATCACACGAAAGGTCTCCGTTTTCATTACAAAATCTCAATTGGGTCCTCAACATCTAAGTTGTTCCAATTAGGTCTTATTTTTTGAAAATGTGTTCCAATTTGGTCCTTGCTGTTAGGGCATCATTGATGACGTCAACTGTGTACCACATGTTAGCTTGTGATTTTATTTTTATTTTTTTTACTTTTTTTTTTCTTAAAAAACATCTGATACATGTTAAATTAGGATTTTGCCACGTGTCAACTTGTGGTTTTTTATTTTTTATTTTTTTTTTAAATTAAAAAAAACTTCCACTTGTCAAATTATGGTTCTGCCTCGTGTCAAGTGTTTATGTGAAAAATCTCGATTTGATCTTTGTATTTGTTATTTTGTTTCAATTTAGTCCTAATTTCTTTTTAAACTGGAATAATTTCATCCCTTCCAAATTGAAACCAAGTTTGGCTTTTATATTAATATTATAATTATATTTTTATTATAATAGATATCTTTTAACTAAATTAAGTTTATTTAATGTCATATCATGAACTAATGTGTTTGCGACTATGAACACAAGGTTTATTTAGATTCATTGGTTTCTGGATGATGCTTTTTTTATGAATTTGATGATGCAATTTAACACGAGAAAAGTAAAACCTCAAATGTTATTGGACCTTTTTTTTTCATATTTGGGTCAAATTTCCAGGTTGACATTGATTTTGATAAGGAGCCAATTGGGACAGGGGAGAATGGAAAGAATGTGTACTTGAGGGATATCTGGCCATCTACTGAAGAAATTGCTGAGGTAATTGATGCCTAATTTTGTTAGATGTAAGCACACTCAACTGCTGGAATTTTGTTTTGTTTTTTTTTTTTTTCTTATTTTATGAGACGAGGAATTTCAACAGAAACAGTGGACACCTCTCGGACACCAGAAGGCTATACTAGTTAGTTAGAAAATTACAAGAAAATATCTCCCAATTGTCTGAATTGAGTTCAAGCCACATTCGTTTAATTTCATATCCAAATTCTCATTCATCCTTTATTGTCTCTCTTTTCCCCTACATCTAACTTAACAAGTTTCCATGTTTCTCTCTCTTCCATTTCAATAACTAACTCTCCTCACTGAGGCACTTCAAGTTTTCCTTTATTATATGAAATTGAGTCTAAATATGCAGTGGTTTATAAGGTAAGAATAACTTTGGGGGATGTTTGTTCCTAGGCTATCCAATCCAGCGTGTTGCCTGACATGTTCCGAAGCACATACGAGGCTGTTACCAAAGGGAACCCTATGTGGAATCAACTACAAGTTCCTGCTGACAGTCTCTACTCGTGGGACCCCAACTCAACATATATCCATGAACCTCCATACTTCAAGAACATGACCATGGATCCTCCAGGACCACATGGTGTAAAAGATGCTTATTGTCTACTGAATTTTGGTGACAGTATAACCACTGATCATATTTCTCCAGCTGGAAGCATTCACAAGGATAGTCCTGCTGCTAAATACCTTCTTGAGCGCGGGGTGGAACCCAAGGATTTTAATTCTTATGGAAGTCGTCGAGGCAATGATGAAGTGATGGCAAGGGGAACTTTTGCGAACATTCGCCTTGTTAACAAGCTCTTGAATGGAGATGTTGGCCCAAAGACAATTCATGTTCCAACTGGGGAGAAGCTCTATGTGTTTGAGGCAGCAACGGTTAGTTATGCTACTCATATATGGCATGCTTTAATTCACTGCTTTTTTCAGCTTTCAAATGTGAAAACATACTGCATTCTATATATATATATATATATATATATATATATATACACACACACATACACACACACACGAAAAGCGTGCAAACCAAGAAGAAAAGAAGCAAGTCTTTCCATACACAAACCAGAAGGAATGCACTGAAAGTTTGATATAATCATTTATGTTTTTCAACATTACGTCATAAATATTTTAACAATATTCACGACATAATTTTTTCACGTCTAATTTAGTAAATTTAGTAATGATATTTACGTATGTTTACTTTATATAATAGATTATGCTACATAATAATTGATGTTCTAAATATTTTATTGATATTTTCATTATTAATTATGATACAATACAAATGTATTAAAATAATAAGCAAAACTAAATGTTTGATGATAGAAAGTTTATTTTACTTTTCTCTTATTTTCACTCTTTTTTCATTCAACTTAAACAATCTCACCTCGTAGTCATTTATGCTCTCTTTCTTTTCTGTTTTTTCCTTTTTCTATTTTCTTACTTTCCATCTTATGATCCAAATAAAACATTAAGAAAAAAAGAATTAGTGAATCCCATTGTGCCAAAGAAAGTGATAGACCTTCATTTTCTAAACTCCTAGAACTGTTGTCTCATGGCAGAGATACATGGCTTCTGGGCAAGACACCATTGTGCTGGCTGGAGCTGAATATGGCAGTGGAAGTTCTAGAGATTGGGCTGCCAAGGGTCCAATGCTACTGGTGAGTTCCTTTCTATATTATGACTTAGGATTAAATTGACTTTTCTATTTCTCTTTCGTTAAACGAAAGGTTAATCAATATTCATGGTCACTGATGACACTTGCATTTCTATAGGGAGTCAAGGCTGTGATAGCTAAAAGTTTTGAGAGAATTCATCGCAGTAATTTGGTAGGAATGGGTATTATTCCTCTTTGCTTCAAATCCGGTGAGGATGCAGACATATTGGGATTAACTGGTCATGAACGTTATACAATTGACCTCCCAAGTACAATCAGGGAGATTAGGCCTGGCCAAGATGTGAGAGTCACAACTGATAATGGAAAATCTTTTACCTGCACCATGCGCTTTGACACCGAGGTAATTTAAGCTTTTCATCGATTTATTTTTTAACACCTTTTTAGGTTGCAATACTATTACTTTCTCCGTTATAACACTTGTGTTTTCAGGTCGAACTTGCTTACTTCAACCACGGCGGCATACTTCCATATGTCATAAGAAACCTCATCAAGGATTGAAGCAATTATCGGTGGAAAACTGCAAGGTCAATGTATTAATTTGCTTTTTTAGGTGTAAAATATATGATTTTCCGAGAGATAGGAAAGATCTTTTTTTTGAGGGAGATTTTGGCGTTTTTACGTTTATTAATCTAGAGGCCTGTAAAGAGTTATATTAATTTGGGGATAAGTCCGTCCTTGAAAATGGGGACAATTGTGTAAGCCGACTTGAAGTGCGAGCCTGCCAATTAGAATTTAACACATTATATTTCACCCTTGCATTCATTTAATCATTTAATCTTCCTTGTTTTAATTAAAGTGAATTGTAATACATACAAAAGTGAATATAGATTATGTCAATATGAATGATTCTCTTAATTATATAGATTAAGGTATCATCTTAGTTATTTAATAATGAAGAAGAGAAAACAAATGCCTTGATTAGGTCGCTAAACCTGGTTAATCTACATAATGATGATTACTGAGTGATTGAGTTCCAATTAGTCCTACGAAAAGGTAAAAGTCTATTATTGATAGTATAAATAGTAGCCCCTTATATAAGTATCCTCTTAGAAGACCAAAAAGCTTGAGAAAATAGTAACTAAGTGCAATTTGTCTATAAGAGCATAGGAAATCAAGGAGTATAAAGGAACACTCGATTTTACAAGAACATTATACATTTCAAAGGTTATGAGTTCCAAATTTGTTGATGTTTTAAACTTACCTTGATCTATGTAGTTGATGTTTAGATACTTTGATATATTAAAATAGGTTGGTTAGATGTTAGTATCTAGTAGGAAATGTTCAATAAAGATTTTTCATTAAACAAGGAAATATTGTTTTGTGAATAATTTTTATATGTGGATTTATGTGTACATTAAAATGCTTATCCATTACACATAAGATACATAATAGGTGGCAAAGTGGGTTGAAATTTTCAACCCTTTTTGGCCTAATCCACGTAGGCTGTTCATGGTTTGTTGATCCTTTATTTTTAAATTAAAAATAACTAAAAAATTAAATTTTTTATATTATATTTTTGTAAATATATAAATATAAAATACTATTGTAATTTAAATCATTAACACTTATAAATTAAGATCTAATTATTAGTTATAATAGAGTAATTTAAATGTAAAAATAATAATTATTTTAGTTTATCAAATTAAAATAGTAATTGATCAATTAAAAGTTTAAAAATATTTAAATATGATTAAATATGTTTTAACTATTCTTTTATAAGTATATATGCAAATAAATTTTATAAATATAAAATTTAAAAAGTTACTATTTTAAATAAAAAACGTAAGTTGCAATTTGTAAACTCATTTTTGTCACCTCTGAAATACATAAATAACTCGTAGTTACATGCAGATTTAATAAAGGCATATGGAAGTTTCCGTTTTTGTTAAAAAATCTCAATTGGGTCTTCCAGTTTTAAGTTGTCTCAATTGGGTTCTATTCTTTAAAATTTGTTTCAATTTAGTCTTTTTCGATAAAGACATCACATTAATAACGTTACCTGTGTGTCATGTGTTAGCTTGTGATTTTTTTATTTTTCTTAAATAAAACTGTCATGTGTCAAATTATGGTTATGTCATGTGTCAATTGTTTATGTGAAAAATATCAATTAGGTCTCCCGTATTTGTTATTTTGTCTCAATTTAGTCATTATTATTTTTTAAACAGGAGTAATTTCATCCCTTCGAAATTGAACCAAATTTAATTTTTATATAAATATTATAATGATTTAAAAATTAAAAATCCACGAGCTAACACATGACACAGAATTAACGTCGTCAATGATACCCTAATAGAAATGACTAAATTAAAACAAATTTTTGAAAATAGGACCCAATTGGGATAACTTTAAACTTGAGGACCCAATTAAGATTTTTGAACGAAAATGATACATTCGGGGTGATTAAAACTTTAATAAATAACTTGTTTAATCTTACAAATAGTATTTTAAGAAAAATAACTTATTATTGAGTATTCAAATAAGAAAGCAACTTAAAATTAATGTTAGTTTCAAAAAAAAAAAACAATCAACTTCGAGATAAATATATTTAGTAAGACTAATAAATTAATGACTAGTTTATAAATTAATGGGTTAAATATATTTTTTGTCTTTCAACTTTGAGAGAAAATTGAAATTAGTCCCTTAAACAAATTTAGTCCCTTATATTTAGAAATGTGTGGATTTAGTCATTTAAACCAATTTCCAATTTTTTAAGTATATTTATCGTTTCAAAGGTCGTTTATCAACTAACATTGAAGTGAACATGTGTTAAAGTGTCAAACGGTGTAAATAAACTAAAATACAATTGGGTTTGAAACGTCAAATAAACTTAATAAACTTTGAGTGAAAATTGAAATTAGTCCCTTAAACAAATTTAGTCCCTTATATTTAGAAATGTGTGGATTTAGTCATTTAAACCAATTTTCAATTTTTTTAAGTATATTTATCGTTTCAAAGGTCGTTTATCAGCTAACATTGAAGTGAACATGTGTTAAAGTGTCAAACAGTGTAAACAAACCAAAATACAATTGGGTTTGAAACGTTAAATAAACTTAATAAAATTTGATTAAAAGGATTAAATTCACACATTTATAGAGTTGAGAGACTAAATTGGTTCAGAATTTTCAAGAGAGACTAATTCCAATTTTTACTAAAAATTGAAGGATAAAAAACCATATTTAAGACCAAGATAAATTTTTTAATATATAGATTAAAGGAGTTTATTGTATAAACTCCTATATTATAAATAATAGACTACTTAAAATCGTGTAGAGCTATCTTGTTTATTTATTTTTATTATTGTTCATTTTATCTTAATATATTTTTTATAATCTTTAATTTAATTTAATTTATTATTATCTATTTTGATCTTATATATTCAACTGTGATTAATTATTGTGGTTTTTTTAATATTTGTTGAGTTACCTTTTAATTTTTTATAAATGTAAATAATAAAAAAAAACTTAACATGACATATTAACACATATGTTTCATTACACGAGACTGTGTTAAAATTATACAAAATGAAACTGATGAAAAAAACAAATTGAATCTATAACAATATATAAATGGGATTCTCCTTTTTGTGTCCACTTTTTAAAATCCCGATTTTACACTTTAAATATAATAATTTATTAAATTTTAAAAAATTGACCGTTACTTTTACAAATTTTGTATAAAATCATATGTCTCTGCTTTTTCTTTTCTTCTTTATTTATCAATGATTATTCTTTTATCTATTTTGATATATTTCACTTTATTTTAATAAATATTAACTTAATAACATTATAATATTATCACATACTAATATAATATCACATATATTTAAAAAATGCATACACACATGCGTGATAGCGCCTGTGTTACGCTAGTATATAATAGTAATTTAACTTAAAAAACCGAAAATAAATTGTTTTTAAAAGTAATTGAATATATAATAGTAATTTAACTTAAAAAACTGAAAACAAATTGTTTATAAAAGTAAAAGAAATTAATTTAATTAATTGTTATTGATCAACTCATTTATATAAAATGACTTGTTCACATAAAAATTACACAATTTAAAAAAAAATGAAAAAACTAAAAGTTTTAATAAAAAAATTATTTAAAATTTTAAAATTAAAATTATATAATAACATTTCTTTTGTAAACAAAAATTTATTTATATGATAAAATTTATATAATCACATTTTCTTAATACTATTTTATATTTACTGACCTAAAACACTTATAATTTAATAAATGCATTTATTTATCCTTAACATATAAATTAGGAGTTATCATCGTTACAAATTAAAGTTTTTAGCTAATACCACGGAAGAGATCCGAAACCTAGAACAACAGCTCAGGTGCTCCTCCTACAAGATCCTCTCCGTTCATCGCGTTGGCTCCACACGCCCGCGAAACCCCACTCTCACTTTCACTTCTCTCGAATCGTCATTCCTTCAATCTCCCAGAATCCATCACCAGATCACGATGTCTTGGGTCCTCCGATCTACGAAGTCTAAGTTGCTCTCTTCTTCCTCTTCTTCACTTTCCAGAACCTTCCCTTCATTCTCTCGCACCGCTCATCACCTCCCTCACAATCAGATCGGAGCTCTCTCTCCCCTCACCGATCTCTTCCACCGCAGCAC
>Ga0214542_1008105_pt1 | contig 17695 bp, 12 predicted proteins | sample CNSS1metaG_FD_160096 | JGI IMG/M metagenome (GOLD analysis project Ga0214542, IMG submission 160096) | Root nodule microbial communities from cowpea collected in UCLA plant growth center, Los Angeles, California, USA - CNSS1 | ecosystem: Host-associated > Plants > Roots > Nodule | place: USA... | reverse complement strand
AAGACTACTCTAAGATACTAGGCATGATTACATGCAACAGTAGATATGGCAGTAGGTAGTTTCCCACACTCAACACCCTACACATAGGGTTAATGATACAATAGGTATAGGTAATAATTCTAACAATGACAAATAATAAAAAAACATTAAAGAAAGCTTTAAATTGGCTTGTAATGTAAATAAAAGTTGCAAATGAAAGGAAAAGTAAAGGTAAAAAGCAATTGGAAGTTGGAACAAAGATGGTTTTCGGTGTCTAGACACAACTTCAGTGCCTTCTTATACATCACTCTAGCTACAATACACATTCAGTTCTCATACATCACGTACAATTCATATAAATTTCCAATGAATTCAAAGTGCCACAGAATCCAGTCAAACAACACAAAATGATATACATTCAATAGTTAGTTTCCCTTACCTTGAAGTTAGCTCTGAAATTTCTAGATTCTACCAAAGCACTTTTCAACCCTGAGCCAAGGTTACAACAACTCCTTCCTCATAAACCCTCTGTTAAGCTGGATATTCAAACAATAGGACTTAATCAGGTTATTGAGGAATTGAGAGAGTTCTTAGATAGATAATGGATTTCTAGGATAAGGATTTTTCCCAAAACGCTTGATTTGGCCGAATCTCACTTTTATAGCAAGGGTGCATGCAATTCTCTAATCTGTTTGAGTTACATGTAATAACCATTAAATCCTTCCCTCGTGGATACTTGTTTTCCAATTTCCTATCACTTATGCTCCACCACTTCTGAAGTTTAGTGTGTTTATTATCTCTCGAATCAAGTGTTTACTTTATAGGCACTTGTTTTCCATTTTTTGACAATTTACTCCACCACCGTTTTAAGCATCTGTTATATCTTGCCACATACTCATATAATTTTTAGATTATCTTGCCACAGTTTTAAGCATCTTTGGTAAACTCTACAAAAAATATTTAATAAATATTTTAATATTTAAAGAATGAAAAGTTGCTTGTGTTTTCTGGTCTTGAAGTTTAGGTTGGTTTTAATATGTATGTCAGTCACATGTGTGTTTATGATTATTCTTGTTTAATTAAGTTCAGAACTTTTTTGTGTATTGTTTTTGTTCCAACAGCTTGAGCAGAAAGTACATGATGTGGAGAACTTTTACTCAAGTATGAATAAAAAGCAAACAAACACACTTAAAGGTAATTCAACTACAAAGGATAAGGAGAAACATGTTCCAAGCATTAAGAAGCAACAACAGGATGCCTCACGTAGAGAAGTGGCTGCTTTAAAAAGAATGCAAGATCTTATGCGCCAATTTGGCACAATACTACGCCAGGCAACTACTTTTCATTTATCAATGGTGTTTGTGTTGATATGCTGTAATATTTGAAACATGCTTTTTAATGCAACTGTGTTAACGTGTTAATTGTCTATTTACTTAGATGTCATTCTTTTTGTGACATTTGTGGGATCATTGTGATTGTTCTTATTTGGACTTGTGCAGTGTTATCCAAAATCCGTTATGGTGGCACCATAGTGGAAATCGGTGGTGGTTTTACAACTTGCCATCACAACATGGCGGCGGCGATGTGGGTTTTGCAGCTGTTTTTTCATCACAGTTTTCTGCCACGAAATGAAGATGGCTAAAAAAGTGGTGCAGGAGAAGAAAACTCCATTTGTAGGGACGACATGGTAGGGTAGGAGAAGAAAAACCCCTTTGTGCATAGGGCAGCAACACAAGGAGGAAACCCTAATTATTTCTTTTCTTTGTTTTCAACACAAGGATGAATAAGCGAAAAAATTCATCTTTGCAATTGAAGAAAAAGTGTTACCATAGTCTAATAAAAAATTTGTGTATAACCTTTGGGCACTAGGTGAACTTTGAGACAATTAGTAGTGCCATCAAGACCAACTTTGCTAGCAAAATTCATCTACAATCAACAATAGGTTTTCTAGAAGGTAAAGGAATGAATTCCTAAGTTCTACTATTATGAAGAACATTTATTTCATCAAGTATGGCCATTAGAATGAGCTAAAACATCATCTATAGATTTTGGAATTGACAAAAAAGAAATTGAGGAAATACAAGTTCAAAGTGATGGAAATAACCTATGATAACTCAAAGTAGTATAATAAAGAGAGGGATTACGGGTAGAGCATATATCTATATGTAGGGCAATGGGATGATTAGATTCGATTGTTGGAGTTGAAGGGGATGGAAGAGTTGACATTAGAAGAGAGTCACTCGGTGGACGATTGAGAATTTGTCGACGCGTATACACTTGTAGAGGTAGTGGAGGTGGGGGACTTTTGTAGGTATAATAGACACAATAGGAGGATCATAGATAACTATGATTGTGACTTGATTAGATCGAGATGTAGTAGGAGAGGGAAGAAGATGAATAGTACTAACACCATGTGAGGAGGTAAATAACCTGAAGTAGACAAATAAGAGAAAATATTATAACCAGTAATGTAATCTGTGACACTTTAGTCTAGAACCTAAGGGCCAAGAGAGTTGTAGTGGAACCAAAGTTTTGATGATTCTCGTACCATTTGAGAAATTTGTTGAAGATAGCATGATGTTTTGGAGTATTAAATGCAGTGGGATCCAAATGAGATGGTTGTGAGGGAGCCACTTGTGCAACCACAACAAATCAAGGATGATGACCATGTAAGGCATAACAATGATCAATTATGTGACTGAGCTTGTGACAATGTTCACACCTATGACACCCTTTTCTTGCCTTGTGAGGGCAATTGCGATCATCATGCTGGAATATCATAGGTGACTAAATAGGGTATTTTAATGGTTGACTTACCAGACATGCAATAAAGTGGAACAAGGGGAAGTAAAGGTAGGTACAACTGGGGATCCTAAAATCTGATCACGGACATGTGAATAATCACCAGGAAGTTCATGTAAGGCTAACAACATGAAATATTTTGATTGTTGCTGTAGTTCATGAGACGGAGTGGAGTTAGGAGACAATAACTCATTGAAGTCATGGAGAAGAAGATGAACTTTACCCAACTGTTCATCCATTGAACCATTAAGAAGTTTGGAAGCAACAATATTTAAGATATTTTGACAATCATTATAAAGACAGTTAAGTATCATTGGTGTATAACAGTATGTCTTGTTTCCAAAACTTCTAAACATGTCTCAGAGGCGCAGAATATTTGTCATAGTTATGACTTCAATACAATGCATAAAATCAACTTTCATTCTTAAGGTTCTTCTATATATAAACATTATATTGGTAAAGTATTCTATGTCAAGTATTGTTATTGTTAAGAAGTAGACTTTAAACCTAACTCAATCCTACAAAATCGACTTGTAAGGTAAGGTTTGCACTTACACACACACACACACACACACACATATATATATATATATATTCTAAATTAGTCTTATCTTCATTCAATATGGAACTTCCAACACACACCCCTCACACTGAAACATCTACATCTCAAGTGTGGGACTAGACATTAATGGGTTGTTCGATACCGAGTAGAACAATAGATCCAACAAATAATAAATTGCGCTAGAATAGGCTAACCCATGAATTTGATACCATGTTAAGAAGAGGATTTTAATCTTAACTTTACAAAATCGGCTTGTAAGATGAGGTTTGCACCCACTTATATATTATAATCTTGTCTTATCTCTAGTTGATGTAGGATTTCTAATACACCCTCTCACGTCGAGGCATATACTTGAGCGTGGGATTACATTAATGAGTGGTCCGATGGTGGACCAGTAACGGGTGGAACAATATACCCAACAAACACCAAATCTCGCTTGGATAGGCTCAAACTCATGACTCTGATACCATGTTAACAACTGGACTTTAAACTTAACTCAATCCTACAAAATTGGCTTGTAAGGTGAGGTTTGCACTCACATATATATTGTAAATTGGCCTTATTTCTAGCACACCCCCTCACGTTGAGGCATGTATATCTCATGCGGATAGGCTCAAATTCATGGCTCGATTTAGGCTTAAAGTTCACTTCTTAAGAGTTATATTTGATTTGGTGTTGTTATGTGGCTTGGTTACTTCAATTTATCTCTGATTTCTCTTGTAAAAGCTGTTATGTAATGTTTGATTGTTTAAAAATTGAGTAGTTTAGACTCTGCTTTAGACTTAAGTGTAGGGAATGTTAGTCTCTTCAAATTCTGAAATTAGTTCTTTAATAACTCGTCTCTTCTACCAGATCACACAACACAAGTGGGCTTGGCCTTTTATGCAGCCTGTGGATGTAGAGGGGCTTGGTTTACATGATTATTATGAGGTATGATTAATATATGAATTTCCCCATTTTACTCTTGCATTAGTATGGTCTTTCTTGGGGTATTTTGGTGCTAATATTTAGAGACTTTCGAAGTTCATTATATTGCTTTTTAAGTTTTGAGGTTTTCGTAAATTTCATTGTGTTGAGAGAAATTGCAATACATTTGATAAATTTTGTATCTGACTTATACAATGGAAGCTTTTATTTAGAATGAATCATAAAGATAAAGTTAACATCAAGCCTAATTTATATACATATTATTCTTGATCTCTGATAATATTTGTAAATACTTTTTTCATAACATATTTGCATGGTTATCATACTTGCGTGTTAACTTGAAAACGCAAATGAGTTTACTAAACGAGTTTACATTCTTATATCCATTGCTTGAGTTGACTCAGAAAGAAACTTGTTTTTGAAGCAAGATCAATAGGCTTGATGTGAACTTGGTGAACTTGACCAAACTTGTGAGCTTGCAATCGAGTTGGCAAATTCGGAGGGGTTTTCTTTTAACGCGAAACGGCTCCAGTGATCATTGTTTCTTGCAAGAAATAAAAAAACTCATTGTGATTAAGTTCATCCCTTTCTACCTCATGGATTAGGATTTGTTGTTTTGTACATCTTGAATAATCATCAATAAAAGTGGCAATATAGTGAAATCCTCAATTAGACTCAACACAACTTGGTTCCCAAATGTTATCGTGAACTAAGGCAAAAGGAGACAAAGCACGCTGAGACACCTTTAGGGAAAGAACTACAACTGTTTTTTCATAATTAACATGACTCACAAGAAAAGCTTAATAACATAGACAAACTTGGAACGAGTTGCTGCATCTTGACAAGGTTAGGATGACCTAACGAACTATGAATAAGAGACATATAGTTCATAATATCCCCTATTTCTCTTATTTGCATTATTTACATACGCTTTAGCAGTGTAATTCTTTATCTAAAATACTTCGCAAAGAAAGTACAATTATTTTGAAATCCTGATAGGTTACATTTTTGTGATTTCAAATGACTGATTTCATTCAGCAGTGTGTCAGAGGAACCTGATTTTCCATATCATTCACTTACCATGATTTGATTGATCTGTTGTATATGCTGCTTTCTAGGTGATTGACAAGCCCATGGATTTCAGTACGATTAAGAATCAAATGGAGGCTAAGGATGGTACTGGATATAAGCATATTCGAGAAATATGTGCTGATGTGAGGCTGGTTTTCAAAAATGCTATGAAATATAATGACGAAAAAAGTGATGTTCATGTGATGGCAAAAACATTGTTGGCAAAATTTGAGGAGAAATGGTTGCAACTTCTGCCTAAAGTTACTGAAGAGGTAACTTATTTTCAATTAATTGTTTGAGACCATTTGTTGTGTTGGATGGAACATTATGAATTCAGAAATTTTGTTTCCTTTTCATAGTGGAAACAACGTAGATGTTTTTGACAACGCTGTCTTTATAACTGTTATCATATAAGGTTATTAAATTGTAGGAAACAAGACGAGAAGAGGAAGAAGCTGAAGCACAGTTAGCATTGCAAGTTGCTCAGGAAGCAGCTCAAGCTAAAATGGCTAGAGACTTGAGTAATGAGGTATTTTTAAGAGGTTTACAACTTTATTATAATATGGGACCATGAATTTAATCAAACAATCCATGTGCCTCTTCTTTAGGAATATTAAAGATACACTTGATTTAGGAGTATTGAACTATATTTACTTTTGTTAAGATGTACTCTATATTTTTCAGTTGTACGAAGTTGATGTGATTCTAGAAGAGCTACGGGAGATGGTTCTTAAAAGATGCAGGTTAGCTATTGCATCTTATGTTTCCTGGAAAACATATTCAAGTAATATAGCATGTAATATGGTTTGGCATAAAATTTTGTGTGATGCAACTGTATGCATGCTTAGGTGATGCTTTTGGAATACAAATAATGAAATTCATTTCTTCTTCCCTTTTCTTCCATCTGTGGCTTAGAACTTATAATTTCAACAAGGTACCAGATTGTTTCCTGTTCCCCATGTGCATACTCATTTTGCTGTCAAGTTTTGTAAACCTAGGAGCTCTACTTAATTTCAATATTTGTTCTTTTGATGTAGATTGCATCCACCCAAATAGACTTAACAAGCACCTTCGCACCCTCTTTGGGTGTATCATTCCCTCCTATAGAAGGAGTTTGACCCAATGTTGTTAATGGTGGATGGTGGAGAGCCCAAAGACACGCACACTAAACCATAAATATTAAAAAAAAAATCGCAGCACATATTGATACTAGAAAGCAGTCGATTTAAATAACAATGGATTAAATTCCTAGAAAACATGACAAGTTTCACTAGTTCATAGTAACAAGTGCCATATATACATCAATTCAGTCCTTCAGGTTAAAGAACAAATTTGATGTCATTTTGAATATGATAAAAACAATATTGTATTGAGATTTGGAGCAATTTGATATATTTATAAATTGATATCCTATTTTGTACATACCCACACGCTTGATTTTCCTCGATCTTTCAAATGTGTTTTTTCTGGGATGTCATTGCTCTAAAAAAGGTATCACTATTTCTCTTGTAATCTTAACCAGTCTTTGTATCAATGCAACTTGCAGAATAGTTTGTCTCTCAAGATCGTTACTTAATGTGTATTTTAGGAAAGTTTAATTTTATTCTCTATCATAGCTGATTATTTGTTGTTAATTGTTGGATTATTTTTCTAGAATAAATCTTATAACTATTGGGCAGTGTTATTAAATTTTGGGCCATGACGGTGCCATGGCGGAAACCGGTAACGGTTTCCTAGCCTTCCGCCACAACATGGCGGAGGCGAATCGGTTTTTTCAAGGTAGCTCATGGTGGCCGCTTTTGGCATGGCGGGTGGCAGTGGCACAGCGGTTGTGGCAAAAAATTCGGACCCAAAAGCAAAATGTATGATCGTGAACAGAAGGGAAGAATGGTGAAGAATGGCAGCAGAAGAATGACAGCAACGACAATGTGGGAGGGAGGAAGAAGATAACTTGAAACCCTAAATTATTCGTCTAGTGTTTAATAATATTGGGATTTGTTCCCCTAGAATTAGTTGATTAATATTTCCATAATAGCCAACAGACTTTTGTACTTATAGGTCCAATGACCTAATAATTTTGTATGAGAAATAACAAATTCTTCCTTCTAAATTTGAAATGGTATCAGAGCTTTTGATCCTAGGAACCTTTGACTGTAGCCTAAAACCCAAATCGCAACCACCACTACACAACCTTGACCCATCGCTGCCCCTATTATTCATTGCAGCCTTCATCGCAGCCTTCATCGCTGCTAACCTTACCGCCTTCATTGTATCTTCCTCTCATCACAATCTTCATCCGTGGTTGAGATTGTGAATTCCATTCCTAAAACAGGGGACAAAATCCCAAGAGTGTTGGAGAATTCCAGAATGTTCGTTCTGCTTATTAGCTAACTGGAAGAATGATCTTAAATGGTCTTAACTCATTAGGACCACATTGAAGGGAAAAGGAAAGGGCAGTAACCTTACTCGCGCCGCCTTACTGACAATGCTCTTATTGAAATGGATGCCAAGTTCAAATCATGGGACGAAGAAGACTTTGTAATCATGGCATGGCTGTGGAATTCAATGGTACCAGAAATTAGTAATACTTGTATGTTCCTTAAATCAGCAAAGGAAATTTGGGGAGCGGTGGAACAAACGTATTCGAAGGCCATAGATGTTGCACAAATATATGATGTAAAGGTGAAAACCTTGGGAGCCAAATAGGAAAACAAATCTGCCATAGAATATGCCAATCAACTCAAGTCTTTATGGATGGAATTGGATCACTATTGCATTATAAAAGCAAAGTGCTCACAAGATTTAGCAATCCTTAAGATTATATTGAACAAAATAGGGTTTATGATTTTTTTGTAGGCCTGAATTCTGAATAGGATCAGGTTCATATAAATTCTGGGAAAAGAGAAAGACCCATGCTCAACTTGATGCTGGAAACCCCAATTGTTGAAAGCACAACAATGGTAGTTGAAGAAGGAACAACCATGATTGTTAATCAAAAGAAAAATGGATTTTCCAGTATGGAGAAAAAAAAAAGAGGAAGTTTGGTGTACCTATTGCAACAAGCCACGCCACACACGGGAGAAGTGCCTGAAATTACATGGAAAATCTCCAAATTGAGAATGGGGCAGAAACGCCAAAGCCGAGAAAGGGGTAGAAAGGAGGTTCTGAAAAAAAGGGGAGGACAAGGGCACGTAGACACTGCTGATGGACATAGTGAAGAGCTGGTCAGTTAAATCATGAAATAGAAAAGGTAAGGTCCTTTTTGAGTAAATCGGAGAAGCCCACATGTATGTGCTCCTTAACATGTTCTAGTAAGTTTCCGTTTTCTTTTGGACTTGATGTTTCAAATACATTATGTACCCACTCCTGGATATTAGATTTTGGAGTCACAGACCATAGGACACCCCTACCCAAATATTTTTTCACATATTTTTCATGTCCTAGCAACAAAAAAATTTCCATAGCAGACGGAACCCTTATAACAACATGACAAGGAGAGGTTCAATTAAACCCGTCCATAACATTAAAAAATGTTCTACATGTCCCTAAGTTGTCCACCAATTTAATTGCTATACAAAACATACCAAAGATCTCTCATGTAATGTTTTTTATAACAATGGTTGTATATTAGTGGACAAGAACTCAGGGAGGATGATTGGACATGCTAGAGAACGGGATGGCCTGTACTACATAGAAGATTCTAATATGTCTATTAGAAGTCACTCTCTTATATCTGAATCCACCATGACCAACAAAAAAACATCTAACTTCACCATTGTTGGATGGGACATGCAAAAGTAATATTTCCTTCCTTGTTTAAGAATTTAGATATAGGGAGTCTACATTGCGAGGTGTGTGAACTTGCTAATCACAAGCACGTACCTTTTCCTATTAGTAATAAAGTGAGTTATTTTCGTTTTTTCTCTTGTTCACATTGATGTATGGGATTATGCTAATGTTCCTATTATCTCGGGTGCAAAATGGTTTTTAACTTTCATAGATGATTGTACCAAGGTTATTTGGGTTTTCTAATTGAAACAGAAATCTGAAGTTAGTTCTATATTTATTTGGTTTGTCTCAATGATTAAAAACCAATTTCGAGTCAACATTAAGAGAATTAGCTGACAATGCAAGGGACTATTTTAAGTCTGTGTTCAACCTTTTCTGCCAAAAGAAAGGGATTGTTCATGAGTCTTATGATATTCTGATAACTGTGTTTTGGATGATTAAAATGTACGGTTCATTTTTTGAACAGATTGTCTGTTAGCAATGTTTGATAAATTTTGCCTCATTCCTTTTAAACCGAACTATTGTTATTTTCATCATTAAGCGAATGATAGGGTGCTTCATTGTCACAACATAAATATAGAAATTTGATAGCATGGCTTAAACGCCAATAAAGTAACTTTGCTTAGCTGTCGAATAATTCTTCCCTTCATATCTACCTTAACTTGTCATTCTATAAAGATAATTTTGAGAAAATTATTTGCAGAAAAATGTCTACTGAAGAAAAGAGAAAGCTTGGAGATGGTCTTACCCGGTTGTCACCTGATGATCTAAGCAAAGCACTGGAAATTGTTGCTCAAAGCAATCCAAGCTTCCAGGCCACTGCCGAAGAGGTGGATCTAGACATGGATGCTCAGGTCATTCATTATGTGTACATTTCAAAGTGTCATGACATTCAATTTTTTCTTAAATTCTTAATAAATAAATAAGCAACCAGATAAATAAGGTTGTTTTTATTTCTTTCTGGATTGAATTACAGTGTTTGTCACAATTTGCATTCGTGAGTACGCTAATTTGTATACTGTGTTCCTTAAGCAGAGTGAGTCTACCTTGTGGAGGTTAAAATATTTTGTGAAGGAGGCGTTAGAAGTGCAGGGCAAGAACTCAGGAAGCATGGGTGGCAATGAAAACCAGAACAACAACAAAAGAAAAAAAGAGTTCTGTGATGCTATTGCCAAAACTAAAAAGAAGACCAAGAAGACAACCTGACGATTCTTTGGATGATAACCCCCGTCTGTTTTACATTATCTCAAATGATTGCTGATGCCGAAGGAGTAATTTCAAGAAACAAACCCATTAGTACGAAGCCATTTGGGTAAATAACAAAAGATGTGTTGATAAAATTAGTCATTCGTGACAACCATGGCCTTTTCAAGTGGTCTCCTTTTTGCACTGGAAGAAATCCTTGGAATGTAACCCAGTAGCTTGAAGGTAATTTCGGTTTTCCTTGATCCTCTTTGGGGGTGATCTGCCACTTAGTACATGGAAACCATGCCACTCTTCATTTTGGTGGTTAAATAGAGAGATAGGTTTCTCTTTATATATTTATGCCAATTTGTTTGTTGTAATTTTGTTATTAGAAACCAATGGCCAAGTCATGGAAATTCTGTATATTATCTTAGACTAATTTTAGCTCAAGGGATGGTGTTATGTTTGACTTGCTTCAAGTCAGAATTTTCTCATGAGTTGTATTTTCTCACCTGCAACTGTAAGCCTTCTTTCCATATTGGTTTTAGAGTTTAGGTTTAATATTAATTTAATCCTATTTTTGTTTTGTTGAATTTGTTTAATTAGGTCTTAATTTTATTCTTTTTAATCAAGTTCCAATTTTGACATTGTTAATTTGATTTATTTTTACGACGTTTAAATAGTTAATCGTAGAGAATGTCTGGTTTGACGTGGTTCAGTTCGTGCTGACATGGTCTGACGCACCTTTCACCATCATTTTCTTTCTTCCATACATTGGAAACCACCATCAAAACACTCTCCTTCCACTCTTCAATCAACTCCCATCTTCATTCGTTCAACACCAAACCTATTTTTACACCTAACTGCAAACTCAGCATATTTCTCACACCCCTACCACTAAGCCCACGTAACCCTCCAACTAAATACTACCTAATTTAATTTTATTTTACCTTTATATACATATATATTAAGTTTCACATAATTCAGAACAATTTATTCAAATATAAATCAAGGTAGAAGATTAGAGTACAACAATAACTATAACATGTTTTGTCAGAACAATCTAAACAATAACTATATTAAGATTAGAGTAATATTTTATTAGCTTTTTGGGATGATTTCTTTTTCTCGTCATAAGCTTGGTTTGGCTAATACGCTTCTTTGTATTTATTTTTATATTTTTTAATGATTTTTCATGGTATAAAAATTATTGATGAAGTTTTAGAATATTAGTCCAGTTAGGATAATAAAACATCAGAATAATGCCTAACATGATTTATTAAAATAAATCCTAATGTTTTTGAATGAGAATTGACTACATGACTATTAATTTTTTAACGAATATATAACTATTTAATTATAATTATTATGGTTAAAATTATTATTATTGTTAATTTTAATTTCTCATTTCACTAATAATTTGTTAATGTTATATTATTTATAAGCTAATAGGATTTATTCAAAGAGAAAAAAAAAGATGGAATGATTAAAGAAGCAAAATGTTTAGATTATACTTTGTACTTTTTACATGATATTTTACTGAAATAAAATTGCCAATTATTTTTCAATAATTTTTTTAATTTTTAATTTCTATATTACAATTATTATAAATAATTTTTCAAAATCTGTTCCCAAAACATTAAAAATTAAAATGCCGTGCATCGAGTCCAGGCAGATTCCAAGTTTAATCTAAAACAATATTAGTTAGGGTTTTGCATCAATTCATCCTTCAAAATTTCAATTTTTGCATGAGATAATTTATTTATTTTTTCAAAAAATAAAAAAAAAGAAAGAAAAGGAAGTTGTGAGAACCTACAAATATGGATGATTGCAAATGACAAATGCAATATGCATATATCAAAGTATATTATTAAAATGAAACTAAAACAAAAGTACCGTCAACCAAATGTGGCAGCATCGTTGACATGGAATGAAAATTCTTACATTATAATATTACAACATGAAAAGACAATCAAATAAATATGTTTCTTCAAGCAGACATATATTGCATTACATTATAAATCTCAAACACTAAATATCCAATGCCTCCAGCAATCCACATGAAGCCTTCATCCCAGATTGAAATTGTGAAGCTAATCCCCCATAAACTACACATTCATTTCGTGCTACAAAATCAAATTTAACCGTCATAAAATATACCTATTACAATGGTGTCTTTTGAAAGCAAACAAAAATCATATGTTGATATGACGGTGTATACAACATTTAAAATGAATTTATGTAGAAATTCTTTGAATTATCTTTTCTAAAATCATATTGTTAATTTATTTATAGATTGGATACACTTTTCAGTTGACAATGCTCATACATAAGTTTAAAAAGGGAATGGAGACCGAGAATAAACACTAGAGTTCAAACAGAAATCAAAGAAGTTATTGAAATCAATACCTGTTATCCTTAATCTGTCGGCTATGTTTAGTTCAAACATTAGAAGTATATAGTCTATTAGTCTGTTCAAGAATCTCATATAAGCAATTCTCCATGGTTGCCAAAGAAGGATTGGCCCTAAGAAGCCCCAAAAGCCTGTAAAGAATCCTAGCCCCAAACTCATGTATAATGCTCCACAGAAAACTGAATTGTCATCTTCATCATCAATAGCCGGTTCTTGAGGTTTTTGTATTGTCTCGTCTCCGGGACAAGTTTTGTTAAGTTGCTCACCACAAAGATTAATATTTCCTTCAAAAGAAGAGGCACCAAAGGTTTCAAAATGTCTCCCCCGAGGGATTCTTCCACTGAGATTATTGTTTGATAGGTCTAACACACCAAGACCATCGATGTTCGGAAGTGTAGAAGGAATATTGCCTGAGAAATTATTTCTTGATAAGTCTAGGAATTCTAACAAACTTAAATTCCCAATATCAGAAGGAATTTCTCCATGTAAGTTGTTTCTTGATAAATTCATAGAAACTAATCCAACTAAATATCCAATCTGGTTTGGTATTGCACCCGTCAAATTATTACTTGAGAGATCAATGCTACTTAGAAGAACATCAGGATTCCAAAACATATAATCATTACCTTTCCACATGACAAGCACGTTAAAGTCATAAATATTTAAGTCAGCCCCTTCGGCTGAAATTTTTCGTTGCCTTTCAGTTTGTCTTGTAATTGGGTTCCTTTCCATCATTGCCGTAAAATTCCTAAGACACGATGGGATTCCGCCAGATAAGTGGTTCATTGAAAGATCCAAAAGATGAATTTTCCGCAAATAACAAATTTTGACAGGAACACTTCCAGTGAAGCGATTTAGTCGCATGGTCAAGATTTTCAACTCGTGTAGATTTTCTCCAATCCATAAGGGTATTGGACCAGACAGAAAATTTCGACTCATGTCAAATATAATCAAACTAGCACAACTCTTGAGAGTGGAAGGCAGTTCTCCAGTTAAATTATTGTTTCGCAAGACTAAAGCTTCCAAATTAACAAGAGTGCCCATAGATTGTGGAATCTCCCCTGATAATTGATTATTGCTCAAATCAAGAAATTCTAACCAATTTAGATGTTCCCAACAGTCGGGAAGTTGTCCCTTTATTTGATTATTTGACAAATCCAAAGTGCGGATATTTGTAGTTGCTATTTTTCCACACACAAAGGAATTTAAGTCCGAAATATTATTGTTCGAAAGATCCAATGCCTCAACTTGTGACAAAAAGGTCGGAATTTCACCTTCAAGCTTATTTGAATTTAGAATGAAAACAAATGTTAAATAATCATTGTTAAGCTTGATTGGTAAATTCGGAATTGTACCTTTGAGACTGTTGTAAGAAATATTCATCTTATTTATAAATTGTAACTTGTTCCAAAACCATTCTGGTACAAAGTCATCAATCCCAGCATCAGAAATATCTAGAAAGGTTAATTGAGTTTGAGTTCGCAACCAACTTGGGAAACTTGGGCCTAACTTGCAAGAAGCTAGTCCTAAACTAGTTAACTGGAAAGATGGAATCCAGGTGGTAGCAAAGTTTAGAGACAACGAGTTGTCGGTTAAGTCCAAGAATATCAATTTAGACAAGTTTGTGAGATGCAATTCATTGATATCACCCTTCAAGTAATTTTGCTCTAGGTGAAGATACTGCAACTCATGAAGCAACCCAATGCTTTTTGGTATTCCTCCAGTTAACTGATTGTTGGAAAGTTTTAAATCCCTTAAAGATGTAAAGAGTGAAAGATTGGGTAGCCCTCCCGTAAACCGGTTGAAAGATAAATCTAGACTTTGGAAGTTGCAGAATGAAGAATTTTGAATGAAGCTAGAAAGTTCCCCACTCAAGTTGTTGTTACTAAGGTCTAATACTTGCAACGTGTATATATTCCCAAGGGAAGATGGAATCTCACCTTGCAATTTGTTAGAAAAGAGGTAAAGATCTTCAAGAGATTTAATCACTTCCCCAAATCCACTTGGAATGGGAGTTTCTAACAAGTTAGCCCAAAGAGAAAGACTTCGAATATTGGCAGTGTAGTTGAAAATCCAATGAAATATAGCCGCTGATTTTAATAGATTATAAGAGAGATCAAGAGTGAAAAGAGAAGGCAGAGACATTTTAATGGAAGCAGACGTCACAAGAAAACTTCGGTCAGTAAGGCCGCAATTATTCAATTGAAGTTCTTGTAGTTTGGAGCTGAAGTTGAACAGATTCTGAAGTGTTGATGAAGTCAAAATATTATGAGAGAGATCAAGGATAGTAAGAGATGAGGAAAAGTTGGAATGAGAAGGAAACAAAGATGAAAAATCATTATGAGAAAGATTGCAATTAACTAGCCTCAACTCCCTTAAGTTTGGTATAAGCTCATTGATCATATGACAAGAGGAGCCAAGATCAGGCAGCGACGTCAAGCTAAGCGTTCTTAACGACGAGAGAGAACATAGCCACTTTGCATCACTAATTTTAAGATCAGAATAGGAACCTAGTTTAAGAGTGTGCAACAGCGGAAGATCTCCAACCTGGAAAGGTATAGCTCCAGAAAAATAATTTCCATCAAGATCAAGATAACTCATGTGTGATAGGTTTCCAAGTTGATTGGGGATTTCTCCTTGGAGATAATTGTAACTTAGATCTAGATACCGTAATCTTGTAAGCTTCCCAAGCTGAGAAGGGACTGTTCCACTAAAAACAGTTTCTTGAAGGTCAAGATACTCCAACTTTGAGAGATTCCCCAGTTGAGAAAGGATTGCTCCATGGAAAGAATTTCCTTGAAGATCAAGATACTCCAACTTTGAGAGATTTCCCAGTTGAGAAGTGATTCCCCAAACAAAAGACAGACATGCTAGATTAAGATATCTTAAGTTTTTAAAGGAGCCCATTTGCTCTGAGATTGGACTGCGATTAATGTCAAGAAGATTATAACTGAGATCCAAATATTCCATATTGTGCAAATGAGTCAATGAAGTAAGATTGATTGGACCAATCAAATAATGGAATGTTGAAGCACGAAGATCAAGTACTTGCACATGACCTGTTACACTGTTGCATTGAATGCCTCTCCATTTGCAGCAATTACTTGAATTGCCATCATTCCTCCATGTTGACAGAATGCGAGAGTGATCTATGAGGCCATGTTTGAAGTTGAGGAGTGCTTCTCTCTCTTGCTCAATGCATTTAACTTCCGAACTCTGTGATGGCAAGATGAATTCAAGAGTGGATACTTTGGAATGCAAAAAGCACACTGAGATTGCAAACAAGATTTTCAGAAAGTGGCCGTCCATTTCAAAATTCTGGATATAAAATTTTGAGATGCAAAAAGCAGTGACTTGTTATGAATATTGAAAACAGAGCATGTAATAACAAAAATAGACGAAAAGCTTACCATGCCCTGTTTCCTCTCAGCCACAAAACACAATATTACATTTTATTCATTAATATTGCGATATTATATGAAACCAATTTTTTTATGAATTAAAATAGGGAAGATTTAGTTTAAGATTAAAGAAAAAACTAAAATTATCAATAAAAAATATTTTATTGACCAAAAATAAGACTTATACAAAAGTAACATTAAAAGTATCTAGCTCTCAAATTAAATATATAGATAAACTACTGACAAAAAAAATTAATAAAAAATTATAAATAATCTAGTATGTAAATGTAATAGAAAACTTTAATAGAAGCTACTTTAACGCTATTTTTATAAGCTACTTTAATAGAAGCTTTAATTAAAAGATATAAATAAATTAGGGTTAGTCGAAATATTAATTAGCCTCGAGGGGAATTACTAAAAATTAAACTAAAGATTTTAAATTTACAAAAAAAAAAAGTAGAGCAGAAAAGACTCTCTTCAAGATTTTTTGTCCAATAATTATTTTAGATCAAACACATTATCACCTCAATTATTATTGGAGTTTAAACCAAACTAAATGAATTAAGTTTTGTACTAGAACTATATTTTTCTTATTGTATAGTGAGTTAATATTTGTTGTATTGAACATACTCTTTACCCTAAATTAATTTTAGGCTTAAATTTATTATAGTAGCTATCTTAAATCAACAGAATAAACCCTTTCATCAAAATCCTTTTTTTTTTTATTTTTTCTTTTTCCTTTCTCTCATTCACTAAAAAAAACAATTTAACTTTTAAATAATAGCATTGACCAAAATGTAATGTTACTAGAGTCAGCTTAGTTATATCTAAAGTGATGTTAATATTTTTTAAAAGTTAGAAAACATAAAATTACTTTTAAATTTAATTTTACATTATGTAAGATTTATACGTCGATTAAGCTAATGCTCACGACAAAAGTATAGTCGACTTAGTCAACTCTAAGTCGATGCTTTCTTAATAAATAAAATTATGTATTAATGTCTGATATGTCGATGTTAAAAGAGTCTCGTCAATGTTAAACACTGACAAATCTCTTAGCCAACTTTAAGATCACATTAATTTAAAAAAAAATGTAATTAATTTATGAATTAAAATTTAAATTGATTCCTAATATTAGGTATCAAAATTTTAACAACTTACATTATAAATTAGCTAGCAAAATTTATTATAAACATGCATTCTCTGTTAAACACTCATAAAATCTCATTATTTAACATTTATTTGAAAAAAAAAAGTTATAATAATCTTGAAACAATTTACTTTGTTAAATGTCAGTAGTAGAGATGACAAATAAACCCGTGTCCGTGGGTATCACCCGAACCCGTCCCCGTTTTGACGGAGAATCCCCGCTTTGACTGGGTATGGGTATGGGTATGGATAATACCCGAAATTTTCAACTGGGGATGGGGATGGGGATGTATATATACCCGCCCAAATACCCGTCCCCGCTTAAATTACTAAACTATTTATAATTTATTAAATAATCTAAAAAATATATATAAATAAATAATATATTTACACATAAAATATAATATAATATAATAT
>Ga0214542_1008103_pt1 | contig 17697 bp, 10 predicted proteins | sample CNSS1metaG_FD_160096 | JGI IMG/M metagenome (GOLD analysis project Ga0214542, IMG submission 160096) | Root nodule microbial communities from cowpea collected in UCLA plant growth center, Los Angeles, California, USA - CNSS1 | ecosystem: Host-associated > Plants > Roots > Nodule | place: USA... | reverse complement strand
TTTTTTTTTATTTTATTTTTTTTTTTTTTTTTTTTTTTTTTTAACTTACACAAAGTTATTACTATATAATCTATAGCAATATTTTCCGCATATATTTCATATTTTTATTTTATCTTTAATTATATTTTAAAATTAAAAAAGTGTAACATAAATTACTTATCTAATACATATATTAAATTTAAATAAATTATTAACATTATGAATTATAAATACTGACTTTTAATTCATTAAAATAAGATATTATAATATAAAATTATAATAATGCATGTGTTTCCCTAGTAATAAAACAACACTCTTTCTATTATATTGCATATTAACTTTGTGTTATACTAGATGGATAAACACTCAATGAGAATTTAAATGTTGCACCCACAGTGAAAGGTGGTGTTATTCGCTCTTCATGAATTCTTAATGATCTGACCTACACTCATTTTAGATCTAAATAATCGGATCATATTTTCAATCCAAATTCACTTTTTCAGTATAATTAATTTAATTTTTTTTTTAAAATCTAGATCCAAATATTTGTATCAAGATTTAAATTTAATTTAAATATTTGGATCAATCCAGAATATATTTTTTATAAAAGAAATTTAAATTAAATTTTTTAAAATTTGTGTCCTTAAGCTAACACAACTCAGCTTGTCTGAGTCGTCGGGTCCACTAGGCCTATTAGGGTCATCGAGCCTGCCCAGTCCGTATAGGTTATCGGACACGGGTTGTTCGAATTGTCGGGCCAGCCCAACCCAGTCCATTCGAGTCTTTGGGCCCGCTTGGCCCGTTTTGGTCATCGGACTCACCCAACTTTTTTGGGTCGTCAAGCTCGACCGACTTATCAGGTTCGTCGGGCCCGCTTAGCTCATTCGTGTCTTTAGGCCTGCCCAGCCCGTTCTGGTCATTGGGTCTACCCGGTTTGTATAGATCGTTGAATAAGGCCCGTCCGAATCTGAATTTAGCCTAGTTTATCTCAACATTTACCTTAATCCAACTAAAAATTTAAATTGAAAATTTGAATTGAATTTTTTGGATTATCCATTTTAAAAATTTTAATTTAGAGAATGGATATCCAATCCATAAAATATATAAAATGTAAATTATATTGAAATCCAAATCCATTAAAATGAATTTTAAATGGATTGAATCAGAGTAAAAGTGAATTGGATAAAAAACATCAGGCTTTTTGTTCACCCTGTTTTTCACAAAATAATGTAGAGAAGGATCAAGACTCAGAAATACAATATTTTTCTTACCGAAGTCAGTTTTTAGTTCCTGTAATATAAAAATAAAAGAGCCATACACATTGTGATCATTAATTTTAGTATCTAACAAGGAACAAAAGTGGATTATTTTCGTATTAGGAAGTAAGAAAATCAATTTTAAATTTGAAAATTTTAAAAACTTAACCTACATTTAAAGGATACAATAAATACCAATTAGAAAAAAAAAATTATGTAATATATGCGTTGAGTTTATGTATTCTTTTAATATCCAAATATTGAAAATACAATAAAATAATATAAAATATAAAACAAAGTATGTCTTCTTCTTCTTTTTTTAATTTTTACTAAAGGCTTATATACATCGAATAACAATTCTCCTTCCCCTTACAAGATATTCTGGACAAAATCAGACAAATAAAGAAAAATAATGAATTGTTCTATATTTTTTTTCATTAATGTTTGGAAAACATTTTGGACAAAATCATACACATAAAGAAAAATAATTAATTAATCTATTTTTTTATTTTATTTTTTTTACTAATCTTTGGAGTCTAATGAGGAAAAGATAATAATTGTCAATTACTATTTCTGAAATTTTCTTCTCATTACTTAATAGCAACATATATATATATGACCATATCTTTAATGAGGACACATAAAGAAAAAATAAAAAATAAAATTATTAAAATTATAAAGTACCTTGTATTAATGACCATTTTCTTTTTCAAAATCCTTCCTTGTAATAGACATGAGGGGTATTATATTTTATATACTACCCATATAATAACAAGTGCTACAATGTGGACTAGGTTAAATAGGTTTTTTGTAAACTTTGGTTGCATGTTACAAAAGCTCACTAGATAATTGAATTCACTTACCACTATCGTGTTTTCAAGTTTAAACTTCGAACTCGTCCGGTCCATTTGGTTCGTCGGGTCTGTCCGATTCGTTTGTGTTGGTAGGCCCCTCTAATCTGTCTGGATCGTCTGGCCAGCCTAGTGTAAGGTCCACTTCTACCTTACCCTTTTATTTTTAGGGCTGCCCCAATCTTTTGGGCCTAAGGGCTGGCCCAATGGGAAATTCAGACCTAATCTGCCCTAATATAATCCATTCACTCCACTTTACAGAAAACACAGCCGTCAAACTCTCCCCTTTTCGCAACGGAAAGCTCTGCTAGGGTTTGGTCCCTAGCTCTTGGTCAAGCAAGCTCAAGCACGTTTCACTCTGCGTAAGTTGTTTCAATCCATACCCTTTGTTTGCCAATTGAACTTTGTGTTTCCCACTACGGATAACTGTAGTAATCTGTCCTTACTCCACTGTCTTCATCTTCAGCTCACTGAACTGCCTTAGGAGCTGTGGTGCACATCTATTCATGTCCAAGATCTCCCTTAGTAGCTCTTTCCAGGTAAGGGAAGTTAGGGTTATCATGTTTCTGTTAGTTTGGTTGCCTGTTTTTGAGTACCTCGAGCTTGTGTGTGAAGTTTATGTTGCAGTGATTAAATGAAATGCTCTATTATGTATTTTCAATCTGCAAGTACGACTAATGCAGGTGCGAACAATGGCGAGAACTGATAATCTCGCCCAAGCGAGCCTGTCTCGCCTAGGCGAGACTATGAGAGGTTCGTCCAGGTTTCCTGCTCGAGAAGTCGCTTAAGCGACGAGTCCCCGTTTTGAGCGAGATGCAGTCTCGCTTAGGCGAGGAGGGCTCGCCTAAGCGAGATCTCGTAGGAAGCCACTGTTTCCACTCCTCGAGTTCTCGCCTAAGCGAGGAGAGTCCGCCTAAGCGAGAGAAACCTCCCGCCTGAGCGAGCACCTTCAGCCTGGGCGAGAGTTGAACGAGGATGCATCCTTGTTCTGTTATCTTCTGTGCTATTGGATGTATGTTACATGTATAGTTGGATTATTGTATTAAAGCATGTCCTGAATGATTAAGCATGAGTGTTGTGGTTCATGGGTGATGAATGATGAGTTTAGTGTGATCCTTGGAATGTGTTTTAAATGAGATGGTTGATATTAAAGTGACATGGTATTGGCATGAGATGAAATTCCACATTTATGGTTTGAGAATAATGGGTTGGTATGGATTCACTGGGAATATGAAAGAGATGGATTATAAAGAGCTGGTATGTGATATATATATATATATATATATATATATATATATATGATAAATCTTTCTTGATTGATTGAGTTTGATTGGTATGTGTCAGTGTGTAATTCCATGAGCCTCTAGGTGAGACCTCATGGTGGTGCTTCAGTGGTCGGGACATAATTCCATGACTCCTGTTAGTGGGAGTTCATGGTGGTGCCCCATCTATATAATTTGGTAAGAATTCAAGGTAAGGTTGCATCCTGACACCCTAAGGAGTCAATTAATCTCACATAGAGGAGACTGACTCTTGTGGTGAGAGTAGTAGGAGGCCTGAAACTCATAAAGGGCTAACCTTGTGTGTGGGGGATTGAGACATTGCAATACTTGTAACACATAGCTCGGGGGTGAGCAGATACATCCACCACAGGTACAAGCATCCGCTGAATCTGACTAAATTATACATATCCGGATGAGTCAAGTCGAGTCTTAGTGTATTCATTTGGAAGTCATAACATGCTTGGATGATGTGTGTATATTTGACTGTGAAAGTATATCTGATTGCATGATAAAATTTCGTTTGGCTCTAGCTTACCCTTCTGTATGTTTGTTGTGTGTTTCATCTATATAGTTCTCTCTTTTGCGATGATCATCAACTTGTTGATGTGAGCAGATGCGAGGAACACCCGGGATCAACAGGGAGGTGACGGTTCCGCTGCTTAGTTATTGGACAGGCTTCTGTTTTTGAACTCTTTATTTTAGGGCTATGGTCCATGTACTAGTCTATCTTTTAAATTCCCATTAGTTTACTGTTGAATATTGTACCTAGTTTGTTTTTGGCATCGTGGTGTGCCTCGGTTAACTTTAAGGAATTATATTTAAATTCCAAGACTACGCTGCTATATTATTTGACTGTGACGTTTCCTTTAATTATGTTTATTAATTAAATGGGGTGTTACACCTAGTCCGTCATGGTTGTCGGGCTTGCCAGGTACGTATGGGGTTGAGTCTAGAGTGTGAGGTTGAGTAAGAAGAATTTTAATTCCATGTTTTTTTAGGGTATTTGAATTTCTTTTAATTTAACTAATTGAAATACTTCAACAAAATATATGCATTTTAAATGTTTTTTAATTTCTCTATCAAAATAAAGTATTTCATTATAAAAAAATCTAAATTCTTCAAAAAAATAAATTACTTCACTAAAATATTCCATCCAAACACACCATAACGTTTTTTGAAATCAACAAACACAAACCAGTGACACCATGAAACAAAATATCCAAACACATAATATATATTATAGCTAACATGCATTTTTTCGAATGATACACATAAAAATGATGGACACAGAGATTCTTTGTAATGATTTCATCATTGTTATTTCTTTTTTGGACGCAAGAGTATAGTAATGCTTCTTCCTAAAGTTTAGCCTTTTTGAATAATGTAACTTACAAATCATAATTATGCCATATCATATCATGTGCTACGTTCTTAATTATTAGAGTCGTGCAATGTTCCAAGAGCAAGAACTTTCTGAAAGAACTGTCAACAATGGAGCAAAATTTCTACAAGTGATCCTAACTATCATGATAGTTGCATAAGTAACTGTTCAAGATCTTCCCAGAAAGGAAAAAGGGTTTTTAAAAATGGCAAGACATCATGGTACATTCCCATACACGTTAACATCTTTTGCTGTAACTGCCATCACATGTGACCATACTGTGGTTTCCTAACACGTAACTACACTTCTTATATTCTACAATGTGGCATTGAATCTCAACCACGATCCTCAGATTCCCCGATAATCTCTCCTCAGATACATCATCATCACCTACAATCTCTTCTCCACTAATTCTAATCATTTTCTTTAAATATGACCCCTTTGTCTTCTGTGCCAATAAAGATATTAAACAGAAGCAAACCTCACAGTCACAGTCAAACTATGAAGCTGTGTCCAGAATTCAGTGACTCCTATGTAATTGTTATTTTCTGTGTGTGCATTGAGCTTTTCTGATATACAAACAATGTTTTTTTCTGAACTAACGTAGTGTATTTCAGTGTTTTGATCATTTTGGTTCCTGGGTTTGCATGTTCATGGACCCCTCTTCTTCCTTTGCTTTATTCTTTTGTATATAAAGATTACTTTTCAAGGCTTTAAACAGCGGTTAGAGTTCTCTCGTGAACTGACAGTAGTCATGGAAACCTCCAAAACTAAGTTAGTGTGATCTCAATTTATCAGTTCCAAGTGTGACTCTAAGTTCACGTTGGACAAAAATAAGAAAATTGAGCACCTATCAGGTAGAAGACCCATAAAATCACTGTTTTAAAGTTTTGGGTCAAAGATGTTATCAATTTCTTATTTGTAAGTTGGACTTAGGTTTCACTGGTATTGTCATTTCTGTGATTCTCTCTTGAAAGACTCATAAATGGTATTAGAGTATGGTTAGTCCTAGTGATTGTATCGAAAGTTTTCTTGACACTAGTTTTAGACAAGCATAAACTCATTGCCTTAAGATTTTATGTTGATGGTGATGTCAATCCTTTGTATGTGAGTTGGACTCATGTTTTATTGGTGTTGTCATTCCAGTGATCCTCCTCTTTCAACATACCTATAAGAATTTGAAACCTTAAAATAATGAATTAAGGATTAGTAAACTGGTGTTTGAGTTATCTGGTTTTATTGTGCAGGTTGTTGGGGTGATCTTCACAGTTTTGTTGGTGGGATTACAAGGAGTGAGGATTGTTGAATGCAAAGTAGGCAATGAATTGGATTGCCTTGAGTACCCTGCTATCAGCTGTAGAAAACACAGTGCATTTTTGAGTGATTTTGGTGGTGTTGGAGATGGAAAAACATCTAACACCAAGGCCTTTCAATATGCAATTAGCAACCTCAGTCATTATGCATCTGATGGTGGAGCTCTACTTGTTGTGCCACCAGGGACATGGCTAACCGGAAGCTTCAATCTCACAAGCCATTTCACCCTTTTTCTCCACAAAGAAGCTACCATCCTTGCATCTCAGGTATTTTATTCATTCTACCCTCTTCTTTTTCTGAATCAAAAATTTTTCTTCGTCTTTCTTTTTTTTAGTTATCAGAATATTTAACGGTTTCATGTTATAACATGTGGTCAATCATGTAATTATTGAGATGCGAAACAGGTTACAGAATTGTATTTTTGTATAACTAAAAAATACATAATATGATCTCGTTTCTGCACGCACATGTGCACCCTATTTTATAGTGTAAAAATACACTAATCAAAGATATTATTGGAGATCCCATATCACTAAATATAAGATGAGTTTACACCACCACGTAAGAGGATAAAAATCCCATCTCACAAGCTGATTTTGTAAGATTGAATTAAGCTTAAAGTCCATTTCTTAAAATAGTAAGTTTATTCTATCGAGATTTGTTGTTTAATGAATCTATTGTGTTATTCATTATTAGACTACTATTAGACCATCCATCAACATCTAGTTTCATGCTCAATATATATATGTCTCGGTAATAAAAGGTGTCATTTTCTTTCTGGTAGCAGTTGTTATTTGTTACCGTTCATTATTGGAATTTGGCCACCTAATATCATTTCACTTACTTTTCACCTTTTCTCCTAACAATGAATTATTGGCGCATTAGTTAAAGCTACATTTGACATCATAATCTATGGTTTTTTATTGACAGGATGAATCAGAGTGGCCAACACTTCCTGTTCTACCATCATATGGCAGAGGAAGAGATGCTCCTGATGGAAGGTTTAGTAGTCTCATTTTTGGAACTAACCTCACCGATGTAGTAATCACTGGTAAACAACTATTCCAGTTTGTTAAGGTCATTTGTCATTGGAAATCACTTTTCATGTCACTTTTTTTTGTTGATAAGGTTACAATGGGACAATTGATGGACAAGGATATTACTGGTGGGACAAGTTCCACAAGGGTGAATTAAAACTCACCAGGCCTTACACTATTGAGATTATGTTCTCTAATCACATCCAGATATCAAATCTTACTTTGATCAATTCTCCATCTTGGTTTGTCCATCCAATTTACAGCAGGTGTCACAATGATTTTCATTTGTATTGATGCTTTAATCTTAATGCACAATATTTTCTGTTGTTCTTATCACCCATGTCTCTACAGTGACATCATAATTCAAGGACTGACCATTCTTGCTCCTGTTGACTCTCCTAACACAGATGGAATAAATCCAGGTGATTATAAACAGAAGATGAACAAATAAAAAGGAAAAAGGTTTAAGAGAATATAAACGATACAATATCATGTTAAGAAGTGAATTTTAACTTATCATTTTTGCAGATTCTTGTACCAACACAAGGATTGAAGATTGCTATATTGTCTCTGGTGATGATTGTATAGCAATAAAAAGTGGGTGGGATGAGTATGGAATAAAATTTGGAATGCCAAGCCAACACATAATAATCAGAAGGCTTGAATGTGTATCCCCAGATAGTGCTATGATTGCTTTAGGCAGTGAAATGTCTGGTGGAATCCAAGATGTCAGAGCTGAAGACCTTAAAGCTATCAACACTGAATCAGCAGTTAGAATAAAAACTGCAGTTGGAAGAGGTGCATATGTGAAAGACATATTTGTTAAAGGAATGAACTTGAACACCATGAAGTATGTGTTTTGGATGACAGGTTCTTATGGCTCACACCCTGACCCTGATTTTGATCCCAAAGCACTTCCCAACATTACTGGAATAAACTACAGAGATGTCTTTGCAGATAATGTAACATATTCTGCAAGACTTGACGGAATTGCTAATGATCCTTTCACAGGAATCTGCATTTCTAATGTCACTATCCATAGTGGTGACAAGAAATTGCAATGGAATTGCACTGATATTGAGGGTGTCACAAGCAATGTGTATCCTAAGCCTTGTGAATTGCTGCCAGAGAAGAAAGAAAAAGTTGAGTGTCCTTATCCAGATGACAAAGTTCCCATAGAAAGTGTTCAGCTGAAGACTTGTTCCTTCAAAAGTTTCTCATTCTTTTAAGAGAATGATATAGTCATTCATATGGGAGTTTTTGAGAAATGAAATCAAATTGAACTTATAGAATAAGTGGTATGTTTTCCTTATTACCCAAATGATATTTTTAGGTTTGGAATATCCTGATATCAATATAGTGGAAAATTCAAGTGTATTGGCTCATACAAACTGAAAAATCCATGTTGTGATAAGAAGAATACAAAATTGCATAGGAACAGTACTGTTGTTTTGTTGCCATTTTCTGATGGTAATTGCTATTTGCTGCTGTTACATCTTGGTATCATCTATTTTTTCTGATTCTCTGGAGAGTGAATGCCTTCTAAAGTCTTCATGGCAATTTGTCGTTCCTTCAATAAATGAGAAAGAGGGAACTAAAAATCAGGTCTAAGTTAAATATGGTTTTGGTTACAGAACATATTTACTCTCTATAAAAGTTTTACTGATTTTTAATCCTTTCAATTGATCGAAAGAAATGATTTCAGTCTCTAATTACAAATGTTTTTAGCTTAACTTTGTTAGATGTAAGGACTAAAATGAATGAAAGTAGGAACTAAAAAAGAATAGATAATGGTTATTACCTCAAAAAGAAGAATGTTGGTTTCAAGCATGCAAACAACATCTCTCATCTTGAGTCTAGGATTCACATCAGGATCTACACATCTAAGAGCAACCAAAGCAACCTGTTTAAGTGCCTTGGAAGAAGGCATTTTAAGCAATTTTGGATCTGTTGCATTCTCAATCTTCACATTGGAAATCATTGATTTGAACCAGTCCAATATATGAGTCTGCAATTTTGAGTCATGTTAGATTCATTATCTGAAAGAAAAGTTACAAGAAATGAAAACCAGCAACTGATGAATCCAATATTGTTAGTTGTACCTGTGTTTGACTGTGATATGAAGGGATTTTTCCTGATACAATCTCCATAATAAGTAATCCAAAATCATAAATGTCATTACCCTCAGTTAAGTTACTACTTGCATGACAATCTGGAACTTCACAACTGGAGCTAGTAAACATCAAAATGAAAAGTCATAGATAACATGAATTCTGAATGAATAACAGTGTAAGAAAATTATACATACAAAACAGAGAAATTAACATCATAAAGTATTGTATGATAAGAAATGGCTTACAATGTGGAAATATTTAATGAAGTTAAATAATTTGATAATTTTGTGAAGGAAAAAAAAAACTGACCCCAATGCTTCCACTTCCAGTATAATGTGACTCCTTTTGGAACTGAGAACCTCAACAAGGCCAAAATCAGATATTTTTGGATTCCATTTGTGGTCCAGCAAAATATTGCTAGCTTTTATGCTGCCATGGAGAATCTTTGGTTTAACTTCATCATGAAGGTATGCCAGTCTGCATAAATAATTTGCCTTTAGATACTAAAATAACAATATTTTTTTTATATAAAGTTGTAATGAATACATAGACATCTAATCTCTCACCCTTCTGCCACACTATGGATTATGTTCTTTCTTATATCCCATGTTAGAGGGCTGGTTTGTGCAGGAAATTCATGAAGCCAATGATGCAGACTTTCATGTTCTACATATTCAGATACTGTCATCCTGACAGAGGAAAAAACATTTAAATATTCAGAAGGATGGATATGGTCAGAACTTGATATATTAAACCTTTTAGCTTTAGAAATTGAGAAGTAGTATATACCTGTAAGCACCCTCTGCACAATATCCAAATAATTTGACTAGGTTAGTGTGCTTTGCTAGTCCAATTGCTTCCATTTGGGATGCAAAAAGTTCATCTGATTGGTGGCTATGAATCAGGTAAAAGGTTCAAGTCATAATTCACATGTTTGCATCAAACTCAATGGAGACATATTTTTCATGATTAGAGTGTGATTATTCATTCTATTTGATCAAGTGGTGTGAGCAAACAACAAACTCGAACAAAATATGCAGAACAAAATATAGAAGGAAGTTACTTCATACTTTTTTCAAGAAATATGCAGAAGTTTTTCTTGATGGTTCTAATTAGATTAAGCTTATAAAACCCATTTCTGTCTTCACTAAATTCCATAAATTTAGCAAAGCAATAGTGAATGCATTCAGGAAAGCAGGTTACAAACAAGATTTAAGCATCATGTTAAAAATTTATTGTAAGTTGTTACTAAGAAATCGTATTTGACAACCACATATTGTAAGCTTATTTCACTCATACTTTTCAATGAGTACCTAATATATCATATTATCATATATGTATTGTATCCGTGCATCATATATTACTCCGTAAACACGGAAAAATTGTACTAAATAGGAATTTAAACAAGTATATACCTGTTACATACTAGTCTCTTCACTGCAACTTGTCTATTACTTGGTAACAAGCCAAGATAAACAATCCCATTATCTCCACTTCCAACTTCATTATCTTTAGCAAATCCATTAGTAGCATCCTCTATCTCCTTAAGGCTAAAGTTCCACCCCTTACTCTTATCATTGAATGTGGAACATAACCTACCTTTTGACCCCAAACCTTCCAAATACCAATCATTTGAATTTTGACCATGTATCAACAAATCGTGATTGTAATAACCTGATGACAACTTTTCAAAGTTCATACTGTGTTCTGAGACATTCCCTGATGCTGATAGCAACCTCTTGTCAAGAGAGGATGAGCTAAAATCACCACTGTGGTGCTTGCAAGCTATTGATTTAGGTAAAGAAAAAGGTTTGTATGGTTTTTTACGAGGATAATACATGAAGCAAAAGCACAAGATGATGCACGTCACAACAATGAATGCTGATACTGAAACTACCACAAGCAAAGCCCATAATGGTATGCTAGAGAATGGTGTTGATAATGAGACCTTCATTTCTGTGATGATGGCTTCGAAGAGTTGGAAGAGAAAGATTATTGTGAGAGTGTTGTTGAGTTTGATGTGGAACAATTTAGAATGTTGGAAATTGAAGCTTCGTTATAGGTTTTGAAAATTTTATTTTTTATCAAATGTTTCTGGTACTATAACAAACCAGCCACGAGGATATTTGAATATAGTTTTCTGCTAACGTTTATGATGTCTGTTAGTTTTCTGTGATTTATTTTTAAGTTGCTTGTTTATTATAAATAAAGTATTTTAAATAAAACAAAAAGGGATCTAAATGGTGTGTAATATTGTAAAAATGGTTTTGTTTAAAGTAATAAAAGACTTTAATAAGCATGTTTGTTTAAATAAAGAAAAACATTTTTAATAAACACATTAACATTTTAATTTTTTTCAACAAATTTTTCATTTTCACTTTAATGTATTAAACTCACCCAATTCAGTTTGATTAAGATTTTGTTTCTATGTGATTTTGAATTTTATGTTTAGAGTTTAATGATGATATAATGTAAGAAAATTATATTCGCAATATATTAAAATTATCTATTAGTATGTAGAAAAAACTATTTGTCGGTATAACATTTAAGTTCATAATTTTTAAAAGTTCATTTAGAGGTTAGAACAAAGGTAATTAAGATAGTGCATGAAAAATAATTGTTTACTCATTTTTTTTTTGAGGAAATATCGAATAATGAGACATGAATTAAATCTATATAAAAGATTCCTATCATCTTTAATTCATAACTTGATGAGTCTTAATACTTAAATTTCTCCTTTTTATCCTTATATGAGATTTAAACACTTCAATTCCAATAAGTTATATACATATCTCTATTTCATTTAATTTGTTTTTCTTTCCTTTTAAAAAAATCCAATTATTTTTCTTTTTCTATTCACGTTTTTCTAAACAAGATTATTCAAACATGTTATCCATTCCATTTAATTTATTAAATCAATTAATAATAGTCAAGGCTAATTGATTTTGTTGTTGTTGTTTATCTAGGTTGCCGAAAAGTTAAGATAATTGGGCTTGGCCCAATTTGTTTCATCTAGCTAATTGGCACACCTCAAATCTTTATTAGTAATTTATCCTTCATAAGGTTTCTAATAATTATTCCTCCTACTGATTAATTTGTAAAGTTAAACCTTTTATCTTTCATTTATTGTTGTATTTATGTTTTTTTTTCGCAATTAAATCATCTTTTACATAGTAAAATTATTATTTTATTATAGATTAAGTTAAACTCTTAAAATTATTCAATTTCACTTAAATGATGTAAACTAATTTTCTCAAGTAAAGAAGAAACTTAAACCTAAAAATTTAATTATTAATATTTTTCCATGTACGATGGACAACAAAACAGAGTATTATACGGTGTAAGGACTAAGTTACTTAAGATATAATTATGAGATCTTAAACTTTGCTTATAACTCTAATCATCATATAGATATGAAGCTATGAGATGGTGAGAAATTAAAATAATTATTAAAAAATAAACTTTTGTATTTACAAAAGGAAAAATAATAAAATATCAAATACATTTTTTTCTTACAAATTATTTTAACGATTGTCGTTCCTAAACTAATATATTTTAGGAAAGTCTTATAAAGAAAACGAAAATTATATTATAATTCCGGAAAATCTGTTGTTACATGATACACACCCTACACGTGTTATAGTACTAAGTGTATATTTAATTTAGGACAAAACAAAATTTTTAAGAATAAATTCATAACGATAAAACGTATTTAATCAATAATAAATAAAAGATAAACGTACAAATTTATTGAATGTCAAAATATCTTGGTTCTTACATTATTCTAAACCCAATATTAAGATAAAAAAAAGTCCTGAACCAAGTGATTTGACTTGAGCACATATTTTGTTATTGATTTTGAGGTCCTTGTGGTGGAATATAAGGGTCAGGCAAACAAAGTTGCTCAATGGTTCCTTCATCAATTGGTGTCTTTATAGGACTAACCTTTATCTCGTACAGCTTTGGCCACAATTTTCCGGTCACTGCAAGAACAAAAGCATATATCAACAAAAATTAGAACTAAATTAAACAAAAATTATGAATATACAAATCAAATTGAATATAAAATATTGATTCTGACACGCAATACATTATTAAATTAATACGTGAATTAAAAAAAATGAAAAAAAAATAATAATAAAATTACAAAATAACATATGATAGTCACTATTCAGAACCATTAATAATGATTTAAATGGTATTAATAAAAAAAGATCTAATTGAACAAAATTGACGAAAATTATGATATATTTGAACACAAACAAAATTAGGACTGATTTGACAAAACTTGATAAAAATTGAGATCAAAAATGTATTTTAACCTTAAAGTTATATTAATATAAAGTTCTGTAAAGTATAAGATTGGTTAATTTACCTAAAGAGATTAATTTCTTTTTTTATATTACCAATCTTGATTCGCTTTTTAAAAAAAAATACATATATGGATTAAGTCGTGTTTTATGTGCAAGACTTTATTTTGAAGTTGTCAATGCTATTGGAGATTTCAATATTAAAAACACTGAAGTCGTATTTAGCATTGACGACTTCAATATAAACTTCAAAATGAAGTTGTACACACCAAACACGACTTAATCCATATTCATAATTTTTTTAAAAGGTAGACCCAAATTGATAATATAAAAAAGAAATTAATTAGTAAATTAACTTAAAAGATTATTAATATTTTAAGCATATAACAAAAATTTTGAACTCTTGTTACAAATAAAACTCAAGCAATTTTCACTTTTTTTTCAAAGATAAAAATTTGTAAATCTAGTATAAGTCAAGTTAATAAAATTACATTTTTATTGAAAAGTAAAATATTTGTAATAACTAAAAATATTTGCTTTTAGGTAAGTAACATTATGTTATTATATTATGAAAATTCCAAATCGGTAATTTAATAATTAGGAGATTTAGAACTTACCAAATATACGCTTCTGCTCATCATCCCATGCTATCCCATTCAAAATATCACCCTCCTTAAAAATGAAAGATATGCATATAAGTGCAATACCAACTTTAATGAATATTTTTTATTGCAAAAATGAAATTATAGTAACATTTTGTTTTCATATTTTAATATCATAGCAACATATTGAAAGCGATATATACAATAATCTATTAATATCAAAAGAATAAAGTCCTTACATTGATCTCTCCAGCATCTACAAGTTCCTTCCTGCGTATGATAGACCAAATGTAACTTTAAGCAATTTGAATAAAGAAATTTTCTGTTTTTATCTACTTGAATAAATGATTTTGTTAAACTATTTATTCCTAAAATACTCATTTTATATTTAAATGGCACTGAAAAAGAACACAGTACTTTAAATTTTGGAGGAGAATCCATCCAAGAATGCTGCCATCATTGGGAGATATTCTCACGATGCAATCGGTCTACACAAAGAAAATGTCAATTACAAATAAAACTATTTCACAATTAGGTAATTTAAAAAAGAAGAAAGAATTGATGGAAAAAATTTGTTGATAGTCACTAAAATTCACGATAAATCAAAATTATTGACGATTTATTGACAATTAAAAATTCATCAGTTATCCATTAATAAATATTAAGATTTACTTTTTCTTCTTTCCTCTTTTTTTTCTTTTTTCCCCCTCCTTTATCGTTCTCTTTGTCAGTGTATAATATTATCACCTTTTGTTGTACCTCTTCTCCTCCTCTTTCTTGTTCTTCCACCTTTTCTCCTCCTCCTTTTTCACATTCATCTCTATTATTGTTACCGTTACCGTTGCCATCAACGATTACTATATTCTTGTCTTCTTCTTTCTTCTCTTTTTTCTCACCCATCACCAATTTATTTATGACAAATATTTTGTCAAATTTGACAAAAAAAATAGACACTTACTTTACCAATGGATTTATTGAAATAATTATTGATAAATTAAAAAAATATAATTACAATTTTTTTTTAAAAAAGTTGAATTATTAATGAATTTACTGACAATTATTATAAAGAAATCAATTATCAACAGATTTATCAAAGAATTTTAAAAAAATATAATATCAATGAATTTGAAAAAAAATAAATTACTTTCATATTTATTGATGTAATTTATCATGGCATTGTCAAAACCTAAATTGAAAACTCAGATGCTTTATTTGTCAATGGAGTAATAAACATTATAAATTAGCGACGAATCCATTACTAATGAATATTTTTGTCGTTAAAAAATATAATTTATCGATGGATTCTACTGACGAATCCATTATCAACAAATATTTTTGTCAATAATTAAAATTCTAAAATTCATTGATAAAATTTATCAATAAACTATATTTTACTAATTTTTTTTCTGTTGATAAAATTTATCAATAAAATCTATTTTATCGGCAATTTTTTCATCACTAAAAGTGGATCGGTAAAGTAACATTTTATTGGTGCATCTCAAGTTTTCAAATTTTGATTTATTTCTTTAGCTGATAAAAAATCACAAACAAAACCAAGTAAAAAATAATCTTAAAATTATAATCAAACAGACAAAGACATACCGGTAAAACATTTGCCCAAACTTCACCATTTATGTATTCCAATTCATTGAGATTGTATACTTGATGACCCTTATAGTAGATAACATGTTTTGATTCAGCTGCAACAAATAAGGCAATGCAAATTCCATGAAACACAAAAAGAAAAGAATATGCATACATAAATAGTGAGAGAAAAAGAAAATGGAACTTCATTTGGATAAACAAACCTTTAAATGTTTGAGGATTAAGTTGATACAACGTTGAACTCCCATCACTTCCAAAAATCACTTTTCCATCAGTTGCCAGACCCCAACCATCATTCATATCGTGATCAAATCTTCCAATCTATACAAATTTTAAATCAAGGTGTTTGAGATTTGGCTAGCCATGTCACATTAAAAGAAAATATATTCTTTAACACTATTTAACAAATATTTTATATTCATACCGGGGTAAAATAGTCATAAAAAAGTAAATTTCTATATTTTTTAAAAAAAGTTAAAAATTGTAAAAAATAATATTAAATGAGTATAAAAAAATTTTAGGTGTCAAAAATATTATTATAAAATAGTATAATAAATGTTGCATGTGAAACACTATATACAGTAGAATGTTAGAAATTCAAATGAGATGACAGTTTTGTATTCAATAGAAATAAAAAAGTTAACTACAAGATTTGCAAACATTAAATCTTAAAATTTTATATTTAATGTGGTGTCAAATTTTTTATATATACAGACAATTCATACTTTAGAGATAGTCAATTTATCTAATCTATTCCAATGAAAAAAAAATGAACATAGAAAACATTTATTGATTAGATTTAAAGCAACAAACTTGGTTTAAATTTTGAGGGCTATATATGAGACCATCTCTCCGCAACCAAGTTACTTGATACAACCTACATAAAGTGCATTGGAGAAGTGTATTAGAATTTTAGAGATTTTTACAAGTGTTAGGATTTTAGAGAGCAACATAATTATGTTTTAACACCTGTTGTTGAGGAGAGTTAAACCTTCCCCAAATAAGGATTCATCCATCTTATGAATATTTTCAACCTGCAATGTGCCACAAATTATTACAAAATTTACAACATTCACACTGGATTTAACTGCATAACTTACAAAAATAAATAAATATAATTCGTACCTTCCCAGTAAGAAGAGCAACTTTACGAACAGATGACTGAAACAACAAATCATTCAAAGGTTAAATGCAGTTTTAATTACACTTACAGGAAAACAACTATTAATTACAAACAAAAATTAAATAACGGCTGTCTCTTTATCTCAAAAGAAAATATATTTTTTTAAATAATTACCATTTTAAATTTTAAAACATCACTTTAGACTTATTTAATGCATATAAAATTTGTTTTGTTTTATTAAGTTTATTTAACGGAAAATTAGGGTTTATCATTAAACTCACCAAGATGATGCTTTAAGCTCTGTTCTCGTGAGTGGATGGATAATCAGAGTCGTTAATTTGTGAAGATGAATTGTAAAAAGGTCATATGTTCCTTTGAAAAGATACGTGCAAATTATCCAAAATGGATTTGTCAAACACCATACAAAACTCATCCTTTTAATATGAAAAAGTTTTAAAGAATAAACAATTTTTTTACTACCATAACCTGTTATTAAAATACCAAACATATAATTTAAATATATATATATATATATATATATTAATAACCTATTAACTGATCACTAACCTATAACTTATGTTATAAGTTAACCATGAACTATATTATATATATTAATAATCAATTACGTAACCGGTGATTAAACTATAACATATGTTATAAGTTCATAATTAACTTATAACATATATTATAGGTTAGTGATCATTTAATAGGTTATTAATATATATATATATATATATATATAATTTTTAATAAATAAATAACATATATAATAATTATTAATAATAATACTTGTATATAATATAAAAGTACATATTATAATTAATAATTATAATATCTATATA
>Ga0214542_1008096_pt1 | contig 17718 bp, 13 predicted proteins | sample CNSS1metaG_FD_160096 | JGI IMG/M metagenome (GOLD analysis project Ga0214542, IMG submission 160096) | Root nodule microbial communities from cowpea collected in UCLA plant growth center, Los Angeles, California, USA - CNSS1 | ecosystem: Host-associated > Plants > Roots > Nodule | place: USA... | reverse complement strand
ATAAAAAATAAAACAAAAAAATATATATATATATATATATATATATATATATATATATATATATATATATATATATATATATATATATATATATACTAAACCAGTGCAATCAACAAGTCGAAATAAAACTAATCAATTAAAACATAACATATTTAAGTTTCAAAAAGACAAATATAATCAATTGATTTTCATTTTAATCGATTAAAGTCACTTAGTATGGTTTTTTTTAATGATTTCAATAAGTTGCAATAGAGTGAAAGTGATATCTCATGAATGTTCCAGGATTTTGAAATCATGTTTCAATCGATTAAAATGTTTTAGCATGGGTTCTCGTAATAAAGCTATGAACATTTCAAGTGATTAAAATTTTAACAGGTTGAAATCACTTGACATTCATTAAAATAAATTTAAACAATTTGAAATCATTTTTAAATATGAGATTTCAAGATCTTACTCAAACCCTAAGCCTAAGGATTACAACATAAATACAATGAAAGCATGAGATCTTCAGTCATCAAATTTTCATCAAATCACCGTCAAAGCACATGTTCCAAGAGGTTGGAAATATCAAAAGAAAATTTGTGTGCCCCTATTTCTGAAGATAAGGGTTTTTGGAGAAATTAGAGGAAGGGGATTAAAGTTAAATACTGGATTTCCACACACATAAAGAGAAATTTGAAAAATTTCCCACACACATACCAGATCCCCATTTTGGTGGAGGCTTTTTTAAATATCAGATTTTGAAATCTGGTTGTATTTGTGTGTGTGGACATCAGATTTTGCATTCCGATTTTATTTTTGTGTGTTCATCAGATTTTAAAATGGCGTGTTTATCAGATTTTTAAATTCAATTCTATTTGTGTGTACTGAAATTCAGTTATGTAAAATTTTATATATCTATTAATTTTTGAAGTTCAATTTCATTTATGTGTACCAAATTTTGAAATTCGATTATGTGAAGTCAAAAATTTATCGAATTTTGAAATCCGATTAAGTGAAATTGTACGTAGCCACCAAATTTATGAATTTGGTATGCTTTCCCCTTATTTGGAGTAGTACATCAGATTCTAAAATCTGATTTTGAAATCCGTCAAAATAATTAACCGGATTTCTTGATCTGGTTAGTTCTCCTGAAGTATGTTATCCGGTTTCTTATTATTAAGAGGGTAAAATGGGAAAAAAGAAAAGTTTGGAGGTGCATAAGAACAATGTGGGGTGCATGAAAAAGCGTCCTTTCTCAAACCAAGCATAGGCATGTTCCGCGTCTTCGAGTTTTATTGTGTTTTTTCTTTCTTTTTCTTTTATTTTACCGGCGTGTGATGGTTTTGAACAATGTGATTCCTCCATTTTCTTTTGAAATTTCTTGCTTAGTGACCGTGACAAGGGTGATGAACTGAGTCAGATTTTGGTGCAAAATCTTATGAAGCAGCTATAAGGCCCAGTTTGTCTGTTGTCTTAAATTTTAAGGGTTGTCTCAATCTAATGGGTCTAAGAGCTGGCCTATGAGGCATATAAGGCCCCTAAGGCAGCCAAAACCCCTCACTTCCGCCATTCTTGCGAAAACAGTTCCCTCACGCCCTCTTCTCTTCTCACAAAACGCTCTGTTAGGGTTTAGCCCTAAGTCCTCTTCGAGCTAGCTCAAGTCCATTTCCTGTAAGTATCTCTTCCTAGCTCATATTGGTCCCCATTAATCATCCTTCGTATTTTCAGTTAGGGTTTCATATTAACCCCGATTCTTGGTTCTGTTCCACTTTTTATTTCAGCTCTTTAGTACGTTCCTAGAACTGATGTGCTCGTTGTTGTGCCGACAAGGTCCTTGCTGACCCTTTTCCAGGTAAGGGAAGTTAGGGTTTTGGGTTTTGAATGATTTTTGGCTGGATTAGAGTCTGTTGGGTGTTGTATGAGCAAACTAGGGGTTTCACGAACTCTCACGAACTCTCGCTCAGGCGGAGAGCTCTGGTAAGGATTCAAGGTAAGGTTGGTAAGGATTCAAGGTAAGGTTGCATCCTGACCTTCTAAGGAGTCAGTTAGTCTCATTTAGAGCAGTCTCATTTAGAGCAGTCTCATTTAGAGCAGTCTCATTTAGAGCAGTCTGACTCTTGTGATGAGAGTAGCAGGAGGCCTGAAACTCAGAGCAGACTGACTCTTGTGATGAGAATAGCAGGAGGCCTGAAACTCATTAAGGGCTAACTTGTGTGTGGGGGATTGAAAACATTGTAACACTTGTAACACACATCTCGGGGGTGAGCATCTCGAGGGTGAGCAAGGATATCCACCACAAGTGCAAGCATCCGTTGAATCCGACCAGATTATATGTATCAGGATGAGTCGAGTCGAGTCTTAGTGTATTGATTGGAAGGTCATAACATGCTTGGATGATGTATGTATATTGGACTGTGAAAGTATATATGATTGCATGATAAAACTACTTTTGGCTCTAGCTTACCCTTTGTTTGTTTGATTGCTTTGTATGTTGTTCTTCTACTTTTGCGATGATCATCAATTCATTGGTGGGAGCAGATGCGAGAGCTCAACAGGGAAGAGATGATTCCGCTGCATAGTCTACCTGGGTTGGACTTCTTATGTTAATTGGGCTTTTCTTTAGGGCTACGACCCATGTACTAGTCTACCTTTTAAACTCCTATTTGTTTTCTGTTGAATGTTGTACCTGGTTTAGTTTTTGGCATCGTGATGTGCCTTGGATAATTGTAAGAAATTATGTACTGTTATATTTATGTGACGCTTCTTTTAGTTATATTTATCAATTAAATGGAGTGTTACATCAGCTGCTGAGGAATACACCACTAAATGTGGCTCCATTCACAGTAGATCTCGATGACGGAGTTGAAATGTTGAAAAACCTGCTAGACTTAAAATCCAACGATGTAAGGATTTCGGGTTGGTAAGACAACATTAACCAAGATCTTCTTCAACAACCTTGTTCATAATTTTGAGCGACACAATTTCACCTTCTCACATAATAATGGCTCCAAATAAATACATTGTGTTTTCAATAATGGTTTAAAATGAAGCTTGTACTACTCTTTCACTGTAACGCTTGAGACTTATTTTGATACTTTCTATATATCTTAGTTTGTTAAAACAACAAACAATAAAAAAACAGAACCATTATCTAAATAGTTAAAAGAACACACAATAAAAAACAAAATATCTAACCCAACAAACAATCAAAATATTTTTATACCTGATTCAACAAACAATCAAAATACATCTGATATTTTTTCTTCAAATATTTTCAGAATCTCCATTATTATTTTGGGTTAAATATGGTTTGGTATTTTAACTTTACGTAAATATAGTTATTTTAATTAAATTTTGTTAAGTTTATTTGATGTTTTATACGAGAATTATATTTGAGTTGTTTATATTATTTGACACATTTTTGCTTTAACGTTAACTCAAATATTATTATGAAATGCTTTTAAAATATTAAATAAATTTAACAAAATTTAATTAAAAGAACTAAATTTACGTATTTTGAAAGATAAAAAATTAAATTGATCTAAAATTTCAAAATAAACTAATTTCAAAATTTACTGAAAATAAAAAAATAAAAAACATATTTAACCTTATTATTTTTAGTTAAAAAATATATATTTAACCCTATTATTTTTAGTCTGCGAGAAAGGTTTTGGCAAGTTCTCCCTCATGTTGATTTATTCTATCAGTCATTAGAGACTCCAGCAATTTACCTATGGCTTTTTTGTTTTGTCCTTTTTATCGGGATTTTGTACTGCACACAAAACTAAAATATTACATACAACCTACTAAATAAATTATACAATAGAAAGTAATGAAGAAATGATGAAAAACTGGACTTACCTAAGTGCTCCATTGAAACTAATTAGTAGAAGAAAAGTATGGTAAAATAAATGGAAGATGACTCGTGAATGTTTATGGTAGAAAAATTTGATTGTGCCAATTAGGGTGTTTTTTATGTCTTGGGCCGTGTGTTTCGATTAAAGGTTTATCGATAAACCAAAAAAATATATTTCATTTTTTACTTTTAAATATGTCATTTCTTTTAATTTTTATTTTATTTTAATGTCTATACGTATGATAATATTATACTTTCTCTTTATATCATCACTGAAAACACATGCTTCATTTTTACTTTGTAATTAGTCTCTTGACCCGTGCATACGGTCTTATTGTTTTTTTTATGTGTTTTTGTTAATAATAAGGGTTAAATATGTTTTTATCTCTCAGTTTTAAGTGAAATTTGAAATTAGTTCAATTATAAAATTTTGATTTAATTTAGTTTCTTAATTTTAGAATTACATGAATTTAGTCCTTTTAACAAAATTTTTTTAAGTTTATTTGACATCTCAAACGCGTTTCATGATATTTTCTTAGCTAACATCAAAGGAAAAAAATGTATCAAACGGTATAAATAATTTAAATGATATCATGAAATGTGTTTAAAACGTTAAATAAGTTTGCTTAAAAAATTAGTTAAAAGAACTAAATTCACGTAGTTCTAAAGTTCAGAAACTAAATTGAGTCAAAGTTTCGAAAAATGAACTAATTTTAATTTTCACTTAAAGTTAAGAGATAAAAACATATTTAACACTAATAATAATATATTTGAAAATGAATACATTTTTATAAAATAAGTTTAGTACATGTATATGTAAATGTTATAATTATATAGTATACAAGTATGTTATTAAAATGAACTTTTTAATTATAAAAAGGAATAACTAAATAATTAAATTATTATGTAATAATATTTAATGAAAAAAGTATGGTCGTTGTTAATAATAAATAACGAGATAAATAAATGTTATTTGATATTTAATTTTATTCATAAGGCATTTTGAATTAGACCGTATTGTTATAAATTTGAAGTAATTTTGCAAAGTAACGACATCAATCTAATTGATATTTATTGATATTTATTTATGAATTTGATTTTTCACCAACAAAATTAATGTAATAAATTGAATTTTGAGTTTATTTAATATAGTGCATGTTATATTTGTCACAAAAAAAAATTACTGTAAATTTGAGAAAAAAATTAGTTACCATTTAACCCAATGTGTAACACGTGTGTGTCCACTGACTTTTTTTTTCACACTCACTTTTTTTGTGACTCAGTTAGGAAAATGATAATTTGACTACTTAAAGTTATCATTTTTTTTTACTACTTAACGTGGCATGTACATGTGACATTTTAAATATGATTTTTAATTTAAGTTTAAGTTGTCCACGTTGACAGAGGAGATTGAAAGTGGCATTCGCGCGTGGGCATGTTAAGGGCCAAAATTTCCCATTCTCGAATCCCATTGTGGAAGCTGCCACAATTTCAAACCCCTTTAAGCTCCCAACGTAGAACGTTCGCAGCATACGAACCTCATTCTCGAACCTCAAAGTTTTGAAACAAAACCCCATTTTACAACCCCAATTTCGAACTCTCGAATCCCATTTTTGAAACCATTCTCCCATTCTTGAACCCTAATTTGGAACCCCATTTTCATGCCATTGTTGAGCCTCATTGTCGTGTCATTCTTTTACCTCGAACCACGTAAATAAAACCCTTTCCTTGTAGTCTAAAAAATTGCCATTGTCAAACCCCAAAAGCTTCCATTGAAGGACCCCAAAAGCTACCATTGAAGAACCCCAACCCCATTCCTTTGCACCTACGAAGGCTTCCACTGATTGTGCGCGTCTGAGGAGGTTTTAATTTGTTTTCCCTTCACCTTTCGTTGGCAACCCCTCCATATTTGTGTGAAGTATTTTTCTGTGGTTCTCGCGTGGCATTGGGGGTTCTCATATTCATCTTCTTCTAGGGGCTAAACTTTGAAGTTATCCCGTTGTTGAAAAAGGTGAACTTTTTCTCCATTTTAGCTTATGTATTATGTGTGCACCCATGATTTGGTTTATTTGGTTGATCCCCTTGCCTTGCATTGTGCAGTTGGTTATTGGTTTTGAAAGGGGATTCAAATTTCACCCCTTCGTTGATTGATTTCAAAGAATTTGGTCATTCATTATTTTTTACGTTTTTTAGCATTTGGATGTTTGGACTTTGCCTTAGTATCTTCCTTTTCGGTTTTCACAGAGGATGAATCATGGTCTTGGTTACTTTTTAACTCAGCAACACTAATGGCTTTTTGTCGATTGTTCCTCAAGTCAATTAAAATTTGGCCCAACAACCGACATGCAATCAATGGTTACTCTCCTAACCAAGTACTCATACACGACATTACCCCCAATTATATTTTCCACAACTTCTAAGGTCATCAACAATGTTGAACAATATTGAAAAAACTATACCACTACGACTTGGTACCAAAAACTCATAAACACCTATCAAAACCTATAATCTACAAAAATCATCTAAAATTAATTCTTCATTATGTTGCGATAAGAATTCATAAACGATTTTGACATCCATGTTTTCATCATCAAAGTGTTTCCTACACTCACTATCTACAACACCCTCACTCAAATTAATTTTAGGTCCAACCACCCTTAACCCAAAACCTAAGCATACTCTAATAAACCCTTAATCAAGGATCCCACTAATCAAAATTAAGATTTATATGTCTAGGACCAACTGCTACAATTTCAGCCCAATTCAACGGTTAACGAAGTGGTAATCCTATTTTTCCCAAGATGATGTAGACTACAAAAATAGGATAATGCCTAACACTGGAAAAGTTTCACCCAATGCTACGACGCTAGGAACCCACTATGCCCCTGGCTGTCCAAAAGTGCCGCCCGCGACCCCAAGTTAGTGTCACAATGGAGAACATGAGAAATTGACTAATTGGGTATCTTTCTTGTAGTTTTTGATTCCAAATGGCTTAAAGAGTTCAGGATGACACCCAATTGCTCAAAACACATATTTAACCTTTTCATCAAATCAAATAACTAGTAGCTCAACATAAATTTCATCAAATTCAACATACAACATCACATTCACTACCAAGATGATAAATTCATACTAAAATTCAACCAAAAAACCCAGCTTCCCTTACTTGACCAAGCAGCTCACAAGACCCCCAACAACTTCAAGAACTTCAAACTACTGTTACTTTGAAATGGTGATTTAAGCCAAGAAGGGGGGGTTGAATTGGCTGTTTAAATTTTTTCAAGAGCATAAAACCCCTTTTGATTGAATCAAATAGACTGTGAAATTCGAATGCAAAAGTTGCAGAACAATACACATTCAATCAATCAAAAAATAAAACAATAAACTAATTTGTTCTTAAGTCTATGAAACAATTGATTAAAATTTCAAATCAATCAGCTAAAATCTTAGGAATTTATGCAGAATGCAAAATTGTAGACTTAACTCAAACAACAAACTTTTACACATAAGACTTGTTCCAATCATTATTTCTAACAGGTATGCAACATCATATTACACAACAACGCATTAAAGCATAACAAAGAATGAATTACTTGGTTTTATTGAGTTTTTAAAGTGATTTAAAGTGAGTGAGATGAAGGGAAGAGAATGGCACAATTGTTTTTATACTGGTTCACTCAATCATAGAGCTACATCTAGTTTACCTAGACAACTTAAGTCTGGTTTCCATTATATTCAAAAGTCTTACAAATCACACACCAAGATTACACTTTTGAACAAAGAAACACACAAGATTTTTGACTCACACAAAAATCTAGACTAACACCCTACAAGAATTACACTCGCAGACCTAAAATCACAAGAACTACTAAACCTGGTGGTGGCTCTCCCTAGCCAACCATACACGAGTTCTTCAAGCTATTCCCAAGCTAAAGTGCCTCCAAGATCAACCAATATCTTCAATCTTCATCTTGTAGTTGTGTATTACAAAGAGAGAGAGAATTTTCCAGTGATGAATGACAAGTTTTCGCGCTGAAAAACTCATAATCGTGCCTTTGCTCTTGAAAACATAGCTTATATAGTCTGGTTTAAGTGAAATCAGTCAGTTGAATTTTCCGTACAATTTGTTGATTTCACTTGACTTAAGTGAAATCAGTTGATTGAAAAACAATTCAACTGATTGAATACATTCATACAAAAAACTATATATAGCAAGCATTTTAACCTGTTAAAACCCATTTTAACAGATTAAAAAGGACACACTAAGACTAACAAGACATCTAACCTATGTTATATAGCCTACCAACATGATATAACATGTAATCATTACATCTAGCACATCAATTACAGATTTAATACAATTGAAACATGATCTTCAACCGGATCTTCATCAATCTTTATCAAACACATGTGATCTTCATGAACTTGACTTTATCAAATCTTTCCTTCAAGTTTGCTTGTGCCAACAACTACTTCCAACCATACATTATGCTCTATCTACACATAGAAACATCACAATCACAACATGTAATTAAGTGGCAAATGTTGTAAGAGTTTTTACAAAACAGATAAAACATATTATTCATGACATACTATTTAACTCTCTATTTGGGGTGAGTGAGAACACCATGTGGAATTCATCAGAGGTTATGCATTTTTTATTCACATGAAATTAAAATAAAGGGCAAAAAAGATTTAGAAATATTTCCAATAACTATGTACCGAACACAATATAATTAAGTGAAAAACGTTGTAAGAGATTTTACACAACAAGTAAAATAGATTATTCATGACAACACATTTGACTTTGTATTTGAGGTGTGAGAAGTGAATGTGGAATTCATCAAAGGTTGTGGGGTGTGGGTTTTTTATTCACTTGATATTAAAATAAAGGGAAAAAAGATTAAAAAATATTTCTAATAACTATGTACCAAACACAATGTAATTAAGTGAAAAATGTTGTAAGAGTTATTGCACAACAGGTAAAGCATCATTCATGACAACACATTTGACTTAGTATTTGGGGTGGGTGAGAAGTCCATGGGGAATTCATCAGAGGTTGTGGTGTGTGGGTTTTTTATTCACTTGAAATTAAAATAAAAGGCAAAAAAAACTCATAAATATTTTCAATAAATATGTATCAAACACAATGTAATTAATTGGCAGACGATGTAAGAGTGTTTGCACCCAAAGTCCAACAAATTTTTGTTCATAACGTATTTGACTCTGTATTTGGGGTGGGTTTCAATTGCATGCGGAATTCAATCAAGGTTGTGGGGTGTGAGTTTCCCATGATAAAGATGATGTGCAAAAAAGACTCTAAAATCTTTCCAATAACTATGTACCAAACATATTGTAATTAAGGGGCAAATGTTGTAAGAGTTTTCGCACACAAGGTCAAAAAAATTCTTATACACATTATATTTTGGGTGGGTGAAACTTTGTATTCACTCTATCAAATATAAATAATGTAGAACACTATATCCAATTTAACTACTTTGTAGAAGTCAATATTTTCCCACAAAATTCATATACAATAATATTCAATTGCAACAACTCTATCAAATTTCATCCTCCATAATGTATTGCAGACTACAAATAACAAACAAAAACATGTGTTGCACTAAACCTACACATCTGATTCAAACACAAGACTACTAGATACTACGGACTATTTACATCATTAGCTAGGTGATGAGGTTGTCGACGCCATGAATCGGCGGAAACTTGCTCCATTCGACGGGCAATGATCAAAACGACCTCCAGGTGTCGATTGTTTGTTGAAATCAACTGAAAATTGCAGTGAAAGACTTGATTGATCTCATAGTAGGAGACTGATTCACTCTCGAACAGAGTTCCAATGGGGAACTCATGAACTCTCATGATTCCGGTAACCCTAGGAGGAGAAATCCTCTGCTAGGAAGGTGAGCTGACAAATAAAGGGATTAAACATCAATATTATTCATCTAAGCTAACTTTTACAACGAAATGGCTTGCCATTTTATAAAATGAATGGAAATCATGAGAAAGCAAACAGAAGAAAAGGAAACAATTAATTGACGACAATGCTGTCGTGAAGTGAGAAAGAATGTGAGCGCATGAATGGAAGAAAGGAAACCCTATCACGGTTTGAACCCTAACAGTGCTCCCAACGTGAGAGAAACAAAGGTGGAAGACGCGTGAACCCTAGTTGAAATGTTGGCTTCAAAGGGTTGTGTGCTGGAAGCATGTAGGTTGCTGTAGATTGGGCTTAAGCCCAATGACACTGAATCATGAGGCTGAATCACTTTGCAGACGCGCGGAGGTGTGCAGATGAAAGAGCATGGCACGCATGAGTAAATTGGGTCGCAGGTGAAGACGTGAAGCTTCAACCCAAATAAGAAGATGATGAACAAAAATGTAGTGGCAGGTGCTACACTTGGTGTGGACAAGAATTTGGCCGTAGGCCCAATGCCAATACTTCAATAATTGGCAGCTTGGAAAACGAGCTGTAATTAACAAAACAAACCAAATTAGATTAACATTTATTTAATTAAAAATAAAGAAAATAAAAGGAATGAGACCTAGGTGTTGACCAAGCTATAAGCCTTATTGGGATCACATCACTAGGACTCTTAAAAGTAAAATGCTTGAGTACAAAGTCTTTGTGGATATTATCTTCATTCATAATTTAGTCACAATTGTATTGCTCCTTTATTTCTTGTAGGTGTTCCTACATGTCAATAGGTGAAGTCATAAGAGCATCCAATATGGTTAAGAAAGAAAACCCACATCAAACATAAGTATCAATCTACTTACAAATGTGTATTGACAACCTGAAAAAGTCATCAAGGACATTATGGAGAAATAAACATCCCAAGTGCTAACAGGACAAATGGAACAATAGTAATTCCAAACATTGTTCGCCTCCTAATAAAATTAAACGAGGGACAAAAGGCTGCAAGTTAATGAACACACATTTCACAAGGAAACCAGTTTAGAATGCAAAGAAAATTTCAGTATCTATACAACCTCCGGTGCAAGTACATCAAATTAATTACTAACCAACAAACATATGATTCCAGATCCTCCAAGAAAAAACCATTGTACTCGATAACGACCATGCATCAAAATTCTGTATGATTACTAGTAATGAAAGGAATTACTTTACAAAATTATCTTATATGATAAAGTTTTCTTTTACTTCTTCAATAATTTCTCATTCATGAAAAACACAAATTTCCACTTTCTTTCTCATGGAATGCTAATAATAGGTGGGTTTCACTTGTAAAAAAGAACAAGCATGAATAATTAAAGGATCAATCAACAATCATTACTTTTCAAACAAAAGGTTAATAAATATTAAGTTTCAACCTACTCTATCATTGCTTTTGGGGTTCTTCTTCGGAAGCAACATTAAGTTAATTAAATGACTGTAGTACGATAACGAGGAAGATGATTTTGTGTAGGTTTATATTGCTTCATGCTTCTTTGAGTTTTACATCTATGCCCTTTACGAGTATTTGAAGGAATGGAGAAAGAATTTAAAATATATTTTGATCATTTATACTTACCCCTATTATTCCTTTTACTTCCTTTATGCAACAATGCAAATATCTTCACCTTGTAAATGAATTCAAATTAAAACGAAAATGATATTTCGACAAAATATTTTGACAAGTTTTTGACAATATTGATGTGGTAAGGGAGCTTTTAATTTTTTCTTGCAAATGCTTTAATGAAACGTTTGCTTACACGTGCGGGAGGATTGGTTTTGCAAAGTGAAAGAGAGAGAGAGAGCGAAAGACAGAGAGAGTTTCAGAAGTGGTGGAGATTGAGAGAAGGAGTGCTGCAAAGTTATGGAAAGGAAGCACCATTGCAGACAGCGAGAGAGAGAGAAGTGAAGCATTGCATCTGTGTGTGTGGGTTACTGCAGACAGCGGGTACCGGAAGTCGTCGACGACAACCATTTCATCGTCCCCATCGTACCATTCAACCGTTCTGTGAGTCCATTACACCTCTTTCCCCCTTGCGTATTTGTCGAAAGGTGTTCCTCCCTCCAAAACCCTTGTTTTGTTTGTTTAATTTTATGGAACAGAGTAGCCAAAAATTGAACATGCAAAAATTTGTTTTTGATGACATTGAACATAAAGGTTGAAAATTTTCATTTATTTAACCTAAAGGTTACATTTTTCAGTGCTCTGAATGATAAATTAAGTCTACAACAGAAGGAGTTTATTGCTATTGTATGCCATTTAATATTTAAATTGGTTGTTGAGTAAACTGGGTGTCTGTGGCAGTTTCAAATTGTTATATGTGTCATGTCATCCGTAAGTGGGGAGTAAAGACTACATATGTGGGCAGTCAAGTTACAAATTGTGGACCGAAGTTGCAGAATTTATAAGAACTGAAATATGGATATGTGATAACATAATGCAGTCACTTACACAAATTTTGCACTCTTCAATGTTCATTTAATAAACACTGAATATTCACCGTCGTGGGTGTTTGTGGCTCTTTCAAATTGTTCAAGTCGTCAAATCTTCCATATTTGGGGAGTAAAGCATTAACATGTGGAGAGTACTAGTAGAAAATGTGGACTGCACATGCAGGTTGTAAAGAAATATAATTGGGGTAATTTGATGACACCATGCAGTCACCAAAACACTGAATATTGACCATGGTGGATATTTGTGGTTTTTTTAAATTATCAAAATCCCCAAGTCATCTGTAAGTGGGGAGTGAAACATTAATATGTGGGGAGTGAAGTTGGAAATTATGTTCTGAGGTCGTAGATATTTAAAAAGGTACAAAATTCATAATTCATGAAGCAACACAATAACTATCACAAATTTTCTATCTACCAAAATGCATGACCAAAACACTAAACATTGATCCTTGGTCTTTGTTGAATGTTTGAAATTATCAAAATTGGCATGTCATCTGTAAGTGTGGAGTCAAGCATTAATATCTGGGGAGTGAAGTTGGATATTATGTTTCGAGGTTGCAAATTTTTTTAAAACTAATTTAAATATGGTATTGGGTTCACATTATTCACTCACTTAAACAAATTTTCTATTTTCCAATTTCCATTGACTGACACGGGTGCTTTATTACTTGACAATTGACAAAATACTCAACATGTACGTAACTGGGGAGTCAGGAATTACTATATGGGGAGTTAAGTTGAACATTATGTTTCCCAGTTGCAGATATTTTTAAAACTAATTTAAATATCGTATTGGGATCACACAATTCACCCACTTAAACAAATTTTCCATCTTCCAATTTCAATGACGTGGGTGCTTTCTTACTTGGCAATTGACAAAATACTCAAGTCATACGTGATTGGGGAGTCAGGAATTAATATGTGGGGAGTTAAGTTGAATATTATGTATCCAGGTTGCATATATTTTTAAAAGTAATTTAAATATCGTATTGGGATCACACAATTCACTCATTTAAACAAATGTTCCACCATCCAATATCCATTCACTGGTGTCGGTGTTTTCTTACTTGACAATTGACAAAATACTCAAGTTATACTTAAGTGGGGAGTCAAGAATTAATATGTGTGGAGTTAAGTTGAACATTATGTTTCTAGGTTGCATATATTTTTAAAACTAATTTAAATATCGTATTGGGATCACACAATTCACCCACTTAAACAAATGTTCCATCATCCAATCTCCATTCATTGGCGTCGGTGCTTTCTTACTTGACAATTGACAAAATACTCAAGTCATACTAAAGTGGGGAGTTAGAAATTAATATGTGGGGAGTTAAGTTGAACATTATGTTTCCAGGTTGTAGATATTTTTAAAATTAATTTAAATATCGTATTGGGATCACACAATTCAGCCACTTAAACAAATTTTCCATCTAATCTCCATTCACTTAAGTGGGTGGTTGGTTGTCTTACATGACAACTACCAAAGTACTCATGTCATGCGTAAGTGGGGAGTCAAGCATTAATATGTGGGGAGTTAAGTTGGACATTATGTTCCAAGGTTGCAGATTTTTTTAAAAGTAAGTTAAATATGGTATTGGGATCACACAATTCACCCACTTTAAGAAATTTTCCATCATCTAATTTCCATTTACTAACGTCGGTGCTTGTCTTACTTGACAATTGTCAAAATTATCAACTCAACCCGTAAGTGGGGAGTCAACTATTGATATGTAGGGAGCAGTGTTGCACATTCCTAATTGCTCTTCTAGGTGGTTAAAAAATTAAAATATCATAACATACATTGTCCTTCATACAATTTCAATAAACAAAACACTGCATATCCACCATAGTCCCTGCTTATGTTGCTTGAAAGTTGTTAAAATCCTCAACTCATCAGTAAGTGGGGAGTTAATAATTATTATCTATGGACTAGTGTTGTAAATTCTGAACTGCAATTGCATCTTTAAAAAAAATTTCAATATGGTTTTGTGATCACACAATGCATTCACTTACACACATTCTACATCATATAATTTTCATAACCTGAACATTGTATATTGACTAACGTGGGTGGTTTTGGTCCTTCAAAATTATAAATTACATCAAAATAAGTGGGGACTCAAAGCATTCAAATGTAGGGAGTATTGTTGCAATTTCTACACTGCAGTTGCAGATATATAAAAACTGTCAACATATAAATGAACAACAAAGTTCAAAATTAATATTCAGCCGAACTTCAACAACACATATGTCCTTCATGTGGGCACCCATTACAAAAAATCAAGGGATCAACCATATGTTTTTAGTCAACAAAACAAATAACTTTACCAAAATATCACACTCCACTCAAATTAATTGAGACCACTGCATGCACTTCATTTCATTCGTGTTCAATTCAGAATTTTGCTCTTGGAAGTGCTTTACAATATCATCAAAGAACTTCAATAACAACTAACTTTTAACAAAGACGTCGTAGTATTGAGGGATGTCATGCCTGTGGATGTTGTCAACATCTAGAATCCAATCCTAAATGTATTGTTGTCTTATTTGTTGTAGTTCTTCCTGCCAAACAAATAATACAAATGTTACTGCATACATCACATTGAAATAGAAAATGAAAAAAATCCAAACAACAACACACAAGCACCCAAATACAAAATTTCCCAAATGTGCTTTCTTCAAAAATTGCAAAGAGCCACAACTCTAGAACACATAAAAACGAACTATACCAATGGGCACTACAAATGCACAAAACAGTGACGACAACACCACCAAATCAGTTTTGCAAACTTCCATCAAAAACAAAAAAAAAAAAACAACTTTTTTCCACCAAAGCTTAAAACTTTACCAAAAAAAAAGTTCATCATCATCGAATACGTAGGCACGTGTCTAATGGAAGCACAACAAATTTACAATGCAACGCTGTGGATGACGAAATCCTTCCAATCAACATTTGAAAGTCATCGTAGTCTCCGCAAACCCACACAGACCGCTGGAAAATCACACCGAGCTATAAATGCAACGGTCAGGATGAATGATATTCACTGGGAATAGTGGAAGTGGCCTCCGGTGTGGACTATCAAATGGTTGTCGGTGAGAACTCGGGGTGGGTGGCCGCTATCTCTCTCTTTCTGGCTCCACCACTGCTCGAAATTTTCTTTGTATTTCGCTCTCTCTCTCTCTTTATTTCACTTTATCACCGCACTGCTCAAAACTTTCTCTGCCTTTTCTCTCTCTCTCTCTCTCTCTCTCTCTCTTTCAATTTGCAAAAGCAATCTTCCCCGCACGTGTAACGATTGCTTTAATTAAAGCATTTGCAAGAAAAAATTAAAAACTCCTTTATCACGTTAGTATTGTCAAAAACTTGTCAAAATATTTTGTCGAAATATCATTTTCGAAATTAAAAATAGGGTTACGAAAACCCTATAACCAAAAGACACAAAACACTACTTCAAAAATAACATAATGCAGGAAGATCGAGAACTTACCTATTATTTTTTCAAACTCCAACCGTGGAAGAATGAAAGCTAACGTCGCACACACCTACCAACCATGAAATATTGAAGACGAAAGTGGTGCGAGAAAGAAGAACGCACTAAACCCCTTAAATATGGAAGCAATGCGCATGAGAGAGACATAGAGCAACATTTGTAGTGAAAGGGGCGCAAAGAGAAAGGTGAAACACCAAAAAATGGAGGAGAAGCGTACAAGAATGCGAGACCAAGAGCATTCCAAATGAAAAGTGAGTGAAAAGCATTTTTCTAACCTGCAGGAGAAAGAATATACAAATTAAAAAAAGAATAAAATCGCATGTCACATGTACATTGACAAAAATTTGTCAAAACTTCTTTGTTAAAATATCATTTGTCCTCCTTGAATGCCAAAAGAAAGGGTGTAAAATGGAATGATACATTATTTAAAACAATTAATAAATTAATCAATTCAATTCATTTTTAAAATATATATATATATATATATATATATATATATATATATATATATAAGTCATGCTTATATTATAGTTTTTTCCATTAAATATTATAAAGAAAAAAAAATCTGTGAAGTAACATACACACCGGTAATATCTTTCTCTATTTCATTGTCTTTTGAATTTATGGCTTATCTTCACTTCTTGAATTGAACTTGCAATTTGGACAAAGCAACTTAGCATTGGCAACTTGTATACTCACACAAGAATTTATCTAATCTCAGTTCAAAATACGACGAATTAAATAGGAAAAAAAATCTACGAACTAAAATATTAAATTGATTTTATTTTTACTTTTCACAATGATAATTCTATTTACATACCCAACTTTATTTTAAAAAATTAAAATTGTAACACCCCATTTAAATAATAACTTTAATTTAAATGAAATGCCACACAGATAGAAATTTAGTGACAAGTCCTGGAGTATAAACGCTACTCCTGACAATATCCAGAGGATGCTAGGAGAAATCAAGACACACCACGATGTCGGATACAAACGAAATCCAAGGACTTCACAATAGTTAATAGAGTACTAAAGAACAAAGTAGTACATGGGCCATAACCCTAAAGAAAAGCCTAAAAAAACATGAAGTCCAGCCCAGGTAGACTATGCAGCGGAACCATCCATTCCTTGTTGACCTCGAGTACCTCTCGCATTTGCTCCCATTAATAAATTGATGATCATCGCAAAAGTAGAAGAATAACATACAAAATAATCAAACAAGCAAGGGTAAGCTTAGAGCCGAAAAAATAATGTTATCATGCAATCATATACTCTTTCACAGTCAACTATACATACATCGTCCAAACATGTTATGACCTTCCACACAATACACTAAGACTCGACACGACTCATCCGGATACATATAATCTGGTCGGATTCAGCGGATGCTTGCACTTGTGGTGGATTACCCTGCTCACCCCCGAGTTGCTCACCCCCGAGCTATGTGTTACAAGTGTTACAATGATTCAATCCCCCACACACAAGGTTAGCCCTTAATGAGTTTCAGGCCTCCTACTACTCTCACCACAAGAGTCAGTCCGCTCTAAGTGAGACTAACTGACTCCTTAGAGTGTCAGGATGCAACCTTACCATGAATCCTTACAAAATTATATAGATGGTGATGAGAAGCCTCGAGCCAAGGGACCTACAACAAGAGCCATGGCTAGGAGAATACAAGAGGAATGGGCCTTAAATGTGCATGCAAGGCCCAAGATGAACTTCACATGGGCCAAGGAAGATGTGAAGACCTAGCCTAGGACATTTTGCTTGTAAATACTAGATTAGGATTTTATTTTGGGCTTTGTATTTTGGGCCCAGTAGAATAGGATTTTCTTTGGGCCATGTATTGGGCCTTAGAGGAAATTGGGCTTTAGAAGTAATTTTGGACCAAAATGGGAATTGGGCCAAATGGGCCAAGAGTAGTGTGTCTACTCTAGAAAAGCCTAGAAGCTTCT
>Ga0214542_1008092_pt1 | contig 17724 bp, 4 predicted proteins | sample CNSS1metaG_FD_160096 | JGI IMG/M metagenome (GOLD analysis project Ga0214542, IMG submission 160096) | Root nodule microbial communities from cowpea collected in UCLA plant growth center, Los Angeles, California, USA - CNSS1 | ecosystem: Host-associated > Plants > Roots > Nodule | place: USA... | reverse complement strand
GAGAGCACGGTTTCGCTTTTTGAAAAAAAAAAAAAAAACCGTACTGGAGGACGACTTCACCTTTAATGTCGTCCTCCACCACGACGACTTGACCCTATTTTGCAAAAAAAAATTCAAACGACCCTTTTTTACAAAATTTTTGTCAAAGTGACCCCTTTTTACAAAAAAGCCTATCAAAAGCTTGGTTGTTGGTTGTATTTTGCTCTTGTTGACAATGGAACAAACAGTGTTGTTGAAAAATCTTATATATTGCCGCTAGTTTGATCTCTCATATTAAAAAGAAATTATACATGGAGGGTAGTGTAAAAGAGCATATCTACTTGCAAAGAAAAACTTAATGTTTAAATTTTTCAATTAGTGATTCATCTCTTTTTTGGGAACTTATTAAGTATACTAGTTTATACTGCGATTTTGTTTTTTTATTAGACAGTATAATTCATAATGAAGTGTATAAGTTGATTTTTAAAGTTATGATAACAAAATATGATTAAAGAAGTTGATGAATTTCGTTATTAACTTCAATAACTTTCAATAACTTTATATCTTGATATTTTGATTCACTTTTTTTAACTCATTTTTAACCAATCACTTTAATTATTCTTAAATTATTACATCACACTATTAAAAAAATCAAAATAAATAATTAAAGGGTAATTGAAATTATGAATTAAAAGTGAATAAAAAAATTAAGTCAAAATATTATTATTATTTTAATAAGATATGGACATATGTCATTCTACAAAACTCAAAATTGGATGATTTCAAAATGAGGTGAAAGATCATGATTTGACATTTAATTTAGACCCCTAAATCATTTAGAAAGACTTTGTAAAACTCGATTTATGATTTATAGAAATTTGATGAACAAATAAGAAGATTTACATGATGATATATCACTTATGAACACTAAATTTTCAAAAATTGGAAAATAAGAATTTTACTTATAGAATGACAATTAGAAAGAAAAAAAAAAACATGAATTTGACCTGTAGAATGATATAAAACTTCTAGCTCATATTTGAATTCTAATTATTTCTCCTCAAAATAGAATTAGATAGGATTATGGTTTCAATATACTTGTCCACTTATTTTTCTCAATATATTTTTATAAGTCAAATTGTTGTTGAGTCTAATAAGACATATTTCTCTCCATATCATTTGTCTAAGACAAACTTAACTTTTATACTACTTTTGAGAATTTTAGTTAAGAAAAATTGAAGAAATTATTACTTTTAGACTGTGTGTTCTTGAGATGAATGATTTGAGAGAGAGAAAGAGATTGAAAAGATTAAAAGATAAAGTAAGTGTTGTTTCTTTTAAGAAATTTGGAGTAAATTAAAGACTTAAGTTTGTGATAAGATAGACGGATGTGATATATTAAAAAAAAATTAATAGATAAAAAAGTTAGATTATCAAAATATCTTTATTATTAAAAGTAATATAAAATAATATATAAATGATTTAATATTATTTATATAAATTTTATTGAATGGTTGAAATTATAAAAAAACTATTTATAAAAAAATGACTAATACAATATATTTGTTATGAAAGTAAATTTAATATGTAAGGTAGGAAATAATTTATTTACATGAAATTTTATTTTATTTTTAATAGTAATTTTAGAAGTAATAAATTTTTATTATAATCATAATAAATTTTTATTTGTGTTATTAATTTTTTATTATGTTATTTTCATAATAGGAAGAAATGAATAAATTATGTGTAACAAAACTGAAATATGAATGGATAATTTCGTAAATTGGAGTCTATCATCCTCTAATCTCATAATAAATAAAAAGATTATATTTGGAATGAATCTTTCTAATGCTCGTCATCATCTTCTACCTTTTATCGATACTAAAAAAACAAAAATAATTACCGACTAATTATCTTTTTTTCATTCTGCATAAACAACAAATCTTCTTAAAAGAACACAATAATATTAAGGGGTGAGTTGTTCTTCCAATAGATATGATAATATCTTTAACACAAAATCTTAGGAATCAATATTAAATATATAATGTCTTTTATATAAATATATATATATATATATATATATATATATATATATATATATATATATATATATATATATATATATATAAAACTCATATTTAGTTCATAGTAACGTGTAATATTTTGTATAAAGTGATATTGGCACGTGAAGGGACTGAAGACCTGCAATGGAGACATCATTTGTTACTGATGACAGTGAGTTAAACCAAAAGTACAGGCAGAGGATACAATAGCCTACAAATTGTGCATCCCCTAAGCTTCAAAAAAATAGAACACATCATTAATGCTTTCTATTAATCTTTTATATGCAAAATATCTGCAAAATATCTTTTAGTATTAGTGGTACATTCAACTTAAAACATTTTATTTATGATTTAACTTGTTTTATACAACCTACGACTTCGACTTACAGTAGTACTGTGTCTTAAAGAATTCTTCATCTGATCCATGTCTGATACTGCAACTGTGTAAAAGCAAGATTTCCAAAGATTTTGCAAACAATTTCAGTGTAAGGTCCATTCTTGGGTTGTGTTTCGCCGATAAACCCATCTCAAAAAATTCTTCATTACTTATCACAACAGACATATTTAATGTTCGTGCTGAGAATTCACTATTTAAGCCCTGGATTTTTCATACGTGGCTGGAAACAAAAGCGGAGAAAATTCAAATAATCTAACTAAAATGTACGAAAAATGAAATAAACACTTTCTTTTAAACTTTTTACAAATATGTTAGAAAAGTTTTATCACCAAACCCATAACTATTATGGGAAGAAACCTAGACTGATACACGTTAATATATGTTTTATACTAAAATAATTAAATAAAAATAATAATAAATATATTTTAACTTTGATAATTAATTTTAATATATTTTTATTATGAAATATAATTTTTTATTTATTAAAATTTTATAGTAATTGTGTATTTGAATTTGAATTTAAATTTGATATTATGACATCTTATTTAATAGATAAATTTTAATAAATAAAATATCACATACTATAATAAAATAGAGCATGCAACATAAAGTACAAGAGGATTTGTTATTACAGTTATCCCAAATTATACTAAAAAAGGAATATTAAGGCATAAAATAATGTTATAAACAAAACTTAAACATGAAACAACTTGGCAAAATGAAGAAAAAGAATAATATTAAGGCATAAAATATTGTTATAAACAAAACTTAAACATGAAACAACTTGGCAAAATGATTGTTCAACAAAACAAGGAATTTAAACTAAAAATGTACTTCAAAAGAAGTTTACATTAATGAGCAAGATCCAACATGCCTAACTGAACAACATCTTCATCTTCATGGTGATCACCAAGAGTTCACACATCTGCTCACACCAACATTTGTGATCATTGCAAAAGGAAAAACTAAACAAAAAAACTAACAGAGAGAAATGGTAAGCTAGTGAAAATGATTTTAACATATAAATGAGCAAGCAAATTATTAAACACAAGTAACATGTGATAGCAATCATGACAGACCCTCTAACTCAATTATCCGATACATGTAATGAGATCGGATTCACTTGTTGCTTGCACTTGTGGTGGCCTCTACTACTCTGTAGAGCCATTTTTAATGGGTTTCACCCTACCACACACAAGACTAGTCCATGATCATCTAGGACCTCCATTATCCTACCAAAGACTAGACCTCCTGCTACTCTCACCACATGAACCAATATACTTATGTGAGTCTGACTGATTCATCAGAGTGTCAGGATGCAGCCTTACTTTAATCCTTATTTCATTACATACATTACTAAAACACCACTATAGTCTCTCCAAGAAACTCATGGAATTACGTCAAGCTCATACCATATACATATTCTCACAAATCCATTATCATTTCATACCAAGTACAATAATTTCAGTCTCATTATAGTACATAAAACATACATGGCACCAAACTTCATGCTAAAAAGGGATAAATCACTTGATAATTGAAGCAATCACATAATTAAAATAATTCTGCTATCAATTTTGCTCAAGCTAAAGAGCTCTTACTCAAGCGACAGAAGTCTCTCGCTCAAGCTAAAAACCTCGCTTGGACGAGATTGCAAACAGAGAGTACTGAAACATCTACGAGTTCTCGCTTAAGCTAACCCATTTCGTTTAGGCAAGATTACTCTCACTCAGGCAAAAGGTCCTCGTTAAGGCAACAACTTGAGACAGAGAGCAGGAACGAGTTTATGCTATTCTTTTTTAGGTGAGAGCTTCTCGTTTGGGCAAAAAACTCCTCGCTTAGGCGAGAAGATACCCACCTACGCTCACACATGCAAAGCCAAACACCAGAGTAGTATTGGGAATAGTCCAAATGTGAGTCAAAGTCCCACATTGGATAAAAAAGACAAAGTTAAACACTATATAAGAATAAAGACCCATAACAACACTACCTTAAGGTTTTGGGGTTAAAGTGGTGTCTAAGGTCTTATATGTGTAAGACTAATGTCATATAACCACATAGAAACTGATAGGATTTTCTGAAATAGAAACAAATGGACTGAACTAAGAATTTTTACCAAAGCTGGAACAAAACTTAAAATAGTGAACTTTACATATATTAACTTTAACTTATATTTTAAAAAAATTATATATCATATTATTTTTAAAATATATTAATATACAATTAAATTTATTATATCATATTAATCAAATTTTTTGTAAAATTTTCTCTCAGTTTAAATAATTTTACTTTTAATTCTTTTATTCTTACTTTTTCTATATCTCATATCTGAACAAATATTAAGGATTTAAATTCATAATGCGAAATAGCGTCACTAAGATTAGAAAATCAGTTAAAATTCAATATTCAGAAAGTAAAATTCTCAACTACAAAAAAATACCGTCACATACCAAATAATTATCGGAAAGCCAAATTTTCAACTTGAATAATGCCGCCGAACATCAAACACCCACCAGGGATTTGATAGTCTAATTCTAGTGAGGTTTTTCAACTTGTCCAAAAATTAATGAAAAAGGATAAAAAATTTAGAACAAAATATTAATTCAAAACAAATATGACAAAAATCAGCCCTCAAAAATTTAACTTTGGTCGGGTTTTTTTAAAGCAATAACATCATTCTATGTTGCAAAATTAGTTTTCTTACCAACTAAATTTTCATATGAACCCCATCCAGGTCTATTTTAATAAATAATATTTACATAATTTTTTTCTTTTGTGATAAAAAAAGAGTTGAGATATTTAGAATGTATAATCAAGTAGCAATAAAATTAATTTAAAATATTTAAATGAATATAAAATTTATTTATACATCAATTTTATAATATTAAATTAGATCATTATCATCGGTTCAAATATATATTTATATTTATATTTATATTTAATGTTAGGGAGATGGGTGAAAGTCTCACTTAGCATTTATTATATATATAAAAAAAATCCAATGTTATTTCTGGAAAGCTGGTGAAGGAGCAACTGAGGACGAAGACAGGTTCTGTTATTGCTATTAATGATAAAACTGTATTTAGCAGAGATTCAGTTTCTCTGTTTAAAGCTGAGAATGGGTCCTGCATTCTGCTTTTCATCAATTATATCTTTTACGTGTAATTGTGAACTTTGTCCTTGTTGGTACACATCAAATAAAACTCCTTCTTCTAAACAACCCAAATTGCTTCAAATTGTAATACACTATAGTTTTTGTTTTGTTTTGTTTTGTTTGGAATGTTCTGTAACAGCACAATCTTAAAAACAGATCGGTGGGTTGGTTAAAGATTTTCTAGGTGCTCTAGGGGATTTATTTAAAGTTCTCATTCAATATATTCTTTTTCTTTTATCTTTTGTATATTTATTCATTTTTTTAAAGAGTTAAATTTGATAAGTTATTTTGATCATTATAGGACAACTTTTAATTTTTCGAAACAAACCCCTAATTATTATTAACTTTGTTTTATTGGGAAAAAAGTATGTAAAAAGATAAATCAAATTACTATTTCAAATTCTCCTATAAATAAACGTTTGGTAAATAAAGTATGTTAATATGTTCTACGAAACCTTTGTTTTTTATTTTCAGATAATGATATTTTGATTTTTTTTAATTTATTTTTAATTTGCCATTTTAATCATTTTTAAATTATCACATCACACTATTAAAAAAATAAAAATAAATAATAAAAGAGTAATTTAGAATAATAAATTAAATATAGAAAAAAAAATTGTCAAAATATCATTATTATTACTTTTTTATCAAATTTAAACAAGATAATATTACACTGACGTACAAGTTTAAAAGTAGTACTAAAGCCATATATAATAAATATAATTTATATTTTTTTCAATTAAAATGGTTTAATTATAATCATGACACTTGTTCCAATTTCATTTTTGTTTATATATATATATATATATATATATATATATATATATATATATATATATATATATTGTTATGATTTTAGAACGAATGATTTTCTAATAATTTATTCAAGTATTTATTTTTTATGTTAATATTTACTTAAGGATGTATATATTTATATTTTTGTCTGTATTTTATTTTGTTAAAATATATATTATGTGTGTTGAAAAATATAAAGATGCAATTATGATTTTTATTGTATAAAAAGTAGGAGTAAATATGAGAAATAAAACTCATAGGGTAAATAAAATAAATGCACATAAACATTAAATTTGCGCAACAACATTATGTAATGGTAAAAGTAATTATTTATTACAGTTGGTATATCAGGTGATCTTTTTTATCTTCCAAAACTTTTTTACGCTTAATGTTTAATAGATGGAATTACGATTTCTAATTGTATGTTATCATTATTATTAAGTGAAAACACGTGTTTATATCTGCCCACTTTTACTTTATTATAATAAAAAATAAAAAATAAAGTTTTCTAATTATCATTAAAATGAAACATATATGTTATATATATTTTTAAAAAATAATTATAAAAATAGTTATACTATTTAAATAATAAAATAATTAATAAAATAATTTATATTAATTATTCATAAACGTAAAATCAATAATGAAACATGTACACTAGAAAATGGTTAATGAACAGTCAAAATCAATCTCCTTTATTAAGTTATGGATTATCTTCATCTTTTATTTTCTTAAAACGATAAAAAAAACAACAAAAATTTAAAAACTACATATACATGCACAACTTCAATACCACATTAATAAAAAATCTTATATTATCAACATAATCATCAATAATTGAAAAAAAAGTTAAATTACTCTTTTGATCCTTCTACTTGTCAAGTAATATCAGTTTGGTCCTGAAGTTTTTTTTTGTTTCAATTTGATCTTGTTTTCTTAAAAATGATTCAATTTGGTTATTACCGTTAATTTTGACCAAACGGTGTTAAAGTCAAAGTCACGTGTCAATTTCTATTTTTTTTTAATTTTTTGAATTATTTACATGTGTCACTCCACAGTTGTGTCACGTGTCAAAATGATTCAATTTATTCCCTATATTTATTTTTAGTTTTAGTTTAGTCCTAATTTTTGTAAAAATGAAGCAATATTGTCCCTCCTTAAATTGACACTCAATTTAGTTTTTGTATAAATCTTATGATGATATTCTTACTAAAATTGATATCTTTATTAAGAAATATTTAACAAAAACGTTAATTTTAGTAAGAATATCACCATAAGATTTATAAAAATGTATGTAAATTGAGTGTCAAATTAAGGAGGGACAATATTACTTCATTTTTACAAAAAATGAGACATGAGACTGAATTGAAACTAAAAACAAATATAGGGACCAAATTAAATTATTTTGACACGTGACACAACTATGAAGTGACACGTGTAAAAAATTAAAAACAAATTCAAAATAAATTCAAAAAATTCAAAAATTAAAATTAAAATAAAATAAAAAAACAGAAATTGACACGTAGCGTTGATTTTAACACTATCTTGTCAAACTAACGAACTAAATTGAATCATTCTTAAGAAAATGAGGATCAAATTGAGACAAAAAAAACTTGAAGAACAAATTGATATTACTTGACAAATAGAAGAACCAAAAGAGTAATTTAACCTTAAAAATAAAAATAAAAATCATACTTATCTTACACAACTTCAATATAAAAAATTAAAAGAGGTAAGAAAATAATAATAACAAAAGTTTTTCAATATAAAGTAATGTTTTACCATTCCCATATTAAATTTACAACTTTCCTATTTAATTTCTCCCTAGAATGGTAAATTTTTTAAAATACATATTAGATATGTAACCAAATCTTGAACTTGCAGTTACAGTAGATGGGTCACTGAAACATACACAATTGTTTTCCAACTAATATGAATTTTATGGTTGTACTTTATTATTACCTAAATTTTATGGTTTGGAAGAGCAACAACACAATATCTGTATAATAATGTGCATTTGTATCATCGTCAACAAATAGGGTTTAGAATTCAATGACAGAAGCAGCTTTCTCTTTCTGTTTGTTGTTTAATATGTGGTAGATAACCAAATTCAGAGGGTCTCAAACTGCAAGTGTATACTATTTATCATCAATTAAAATAAAATTGTTTTGGTAATTACTTTCACTTTATTTATTATACCATTAATGTACCATTTCTCCATTTCTATGTGGCTGCAAATTCATCCTCCCATCATGGGAATTTTGATGTCGTTAGGTTGGTTTGGTAGTTTATTCTTCATACAACAATCTGGTCCTTTTCTGCTGTATAAAACCCTAACATACACTTATCTAAATAATTAGAGAGATATATGGATATATAAATTAAGTATTTTTTTTTCTAGTACTTACTTCTAAGTGTAGAGAATTTCAATTTTAATCTCTTAAAATGTAAAATATGAAATTGTTTTTTTTTTACGTCTATCGCATGTGAAAATTGTGATTTTAAATTTCTTTAAGCAGTGTGTGTTGAGTAGTTTATGACATTTTAGTTTATTGCAAATCATTATTGAATTAAAGCTTAAATATATTTAAGATAAAATGATTGAATACTGGTAAAACTTTCTGCTTTTTGTTTCTTTAATTTTTTTTTTTCAGATTTAGTATTAAATGGCACTTTTTAATTGTATATGTGTTAAATCAATATATAATAGTATTATGATATAATATTAATATGTAATACATAATTTTTTTAATTAGTAAAATAAAATTATTTATATGTTTTGGAATGGATATTAGAAACTATAAATAGTTATTTGAAATTTTAGATAACTGAAAATTAAAACCCAAAAAAAAACTTTATGAATACTAGAAATAATTTTTTTGTATTCGTCTTATTCCGGCTTACTATTCTTTTTTAGCTTTTAAGAAAAGTAATGATTGTGATGCCTTGGAAATGCTCTCAATTCTTTTTTTAATTTACCTTGTAATATTTACAAAAAAATATTTATTTTATTCCGCTTACATTTAAAAAAAAATTACATATTATATATATTTTGTTCACATCTAAACCTACCAAGCAAACTACTATGTGTTTCTTTGGAGAATTATAATAACATTTACCTACTCTCATAAAATAATAAAGCAATTTTTTTGGTTTGCGTAGCCAATTGAGATACTAGTTACAAAATTAAGAAGAATGCACCTTTTATCGAAAATTATATACGCATTAAAAATCATAAGAAGTATGCATTTTTACATATCCTAATTAAAATAAAATAGGTTTACTTCTTTAACCAATGTTCTTAAATATTTGTTAGAATTTATCCTTTTTAATGCAAATAAAGTAAATATTAAAAATAACTTAAATCAAACAAAATATAAAGATAGTTACACACTCCTTTGAAAACACTAATTATATTAGTTAAAAAATGTCATTTTTTTTATGTTGCATGTCTTGTTTAATGGATCATTACTTTTATAAATTTCAATAGATTTTGACAAAACATATATGTTAAAAAGATAATGATATTTTGACTCACTTTTAACCTACCACTTGAATTACCCTTCAATCTGTGATAATCTAAGAATGATTAAAGTAGTGAGTTAAAAGTAGATAAAAAAAGTGAATTAAAATATCATTATCCATGTTAAAAAGAATGCATTAGAGGGGACATTTTTAACCTTTGATGAAAAATTTACACAATTTCAATTAATGTAAAATATTGTCTAAATTAAGTTGATGTTTACAAGACAATAAAGTATCTGTTTATGCTCTTGGCCAAATTCGTTCTGCAAATCAATGCTATCCATCGTTGAATAAATATGACGAAGACCAACTGATTTTGAAAATGGTGAGCTAAAATAAAATATGAAGGTGAGGTGTTCAAGATAGATATGGTTTTTTTGGTTGGTTTGTTCATGCACCTAAATCACCTTCTTAATGGAATCTGGTGGAGAAAGTTAAGTATCTTCTTTTCTCATCGGTTTTAATGAACCATAATTCTTTCTCCTGGTGAGTTGGGTGCCAATTGTTAGGTGTAGTTTCTTTATTTTCAAGTGTTTCACCCTTTTTAGGGTTCCATCTTCATCGTTCACCCACCTTTTAAAGTTTTGTTAAATCATGTTATTCAAATAAAGCATTAACTATTAATAACTATTATCTTTAATAAAATGTTTTTTCATTTCTAGAACTCGAACTCAGAATATTGTTTAATGAAAAACTTCTTGTTGGTTCTCTCTTTAGTTTAGATAGGGTGAATTATTTGAGACTTATTTCAAAAATTCAATTAATTATTATTTCAATTCAAAAATTCAATTAATTATTATTTCAAAAAAATCAATCAAGTTAAGTTGTAATGAGTAAATACTACTTAATCGTTATAAGAAAGTGTCTGATTAACAATCAATTTTACCGACCAAAACTTGTTAGATTTTGGTCAATTTAGATACCAATTTACAAAATTAAAATTTATTGTTACTAAAATAGTCACTATTATGAATAAAAAATTATAATCGATCTTTAAATTGGTTTATAAAATTTAGCTACAAAAAGAAAAATTGGTCACTAAACACTAGCCATCAAGATTTTTGCCATCAAAGAAATTAATTTCTAGATTGGTCTCTAATTAATTAATGACCAATTTAACAACCAATTATAATTTTTTATTTGTGACTATTTTAGTAATCGATAACTTTTTATTTTATAATTTGATATTTAAATTAGTTACTATCATAACTAATAACTTTTCGTCACTACAATTAATTCTTAACGAAACATTTTCTTAATCTGAACCTAAATATGATAAAACATTTCTCTTCGATTGAATTACACTAAATTTAAATATGTAATTATTTACTGTATTAACCCATTATTTATTCAACAATATACAATTAATTAAAAGACAATGTAAAACAAACTTTCACGAATTATTTGATTGTACGTATAATTTATAATAAAAAAATAGTGTCTATGTGGATAATAGCCATAGCTACGATTTTAGGAGTTAACTGCATAGGAAGTTTGCAGGGTGTCATCCATGTATGATGACACTGTGTTCTACATGTCTCTTCTTTATCTTCTCCACTGTTCTACGCTATTCCACTTCTACACACCATTAAATTTCTCATTCAATTACCATCAATCACCTCCCTCTGCACCCTTCTCCTCTCTTCAATATTCCTTCCTATCCCTTTAACTTCACTCTGCTATATATATATGTGTGCTCAAACTCAACAATAACCCCACTTTTTCTTAGGTTAAAAACTCAGAAACAGTGACTAATTGTGAAGAAAGATGAGCAAAAGAGCAAGGAGTCCAAGGTTGGAAGTGACGCTGAACCTGTCCCCTCCAAGGGCAGCAACCTCGGTGGTGTCTTCTTCGGATCTCTCATCGGATTCTTCTTCCACTTCGTCGCAGGTTTCTGTCCAATCGTTGGAGAGTTCGTGCGTGTCTTGTGAAGCTGAAGAAACAAGGGCCATGCTTCTCGTAGGTTGTCCTCGCTGTCTCATGTATGTTATGTTGTCTGAGGTTGATCCCAAATGCCCAAAGTGCAAGAGTACTGTGTTGCTTGACTTCCTCAACAATGAAGAAAACAATAAGAAGATTCATTAACCACTGCACCGAAAGAGGTTTTTGTTGTTGTTAATTAGGTTTTCTTTGGTCGTTAATTACTAGAACAGAATTGCCATTTTCCTCTCAGTTTTCTTGTGAATTTGGGCTTTGCTGCTATTCCTGTACAAGATTAATTATGGGAAGAGAATTTGAGTTTGAGTTATATGCAGGGAAGATTTCTTTTTCAGTTTTGTTCTACTTGTTATATATTTGAGCTTTGAATAAGATTTTCTATGAATTGAAAATTCACTCATGCAATTTAAATTCTATAGGTTTTCTTATTTAACTTCTCAAAAACTTCATGACTTTATCATTATTCTACCATTTAATTTTCTCTTCTTTTTAATATTTATTGACAATTTTGTGCAATTGATATATGACATAGAAGGGAAGTTGGGGGAATAAAATTGAATGGAAAAATAAATTTAATTGGGGTCTATTTATGTAATTTCACTCTAAGCATATAAACGAGAAATAAAAAAAATAAAATTTAATGTTTCTTTCACAATTTAAGCTAAAACTAATTCCAATATGAATTAAAATGATCTTAAAAAACGGGGGACAAAAAATCTAATTTTCATGATCTAATCTATTTTTTCTCTGATCCAATCCATTTAATATTTATTTTATTAAAAATTTAATCTATTTAAAATCCATTTTATTGGATTTGAATTTCAATCTGATCTACATTTTATATAATTTATAGATTGAATATCTATTCTCTAAACCTAGATTTTCAAAATAAATAATCCAAAATATTAAATTCAAATTTTCAATTTATATTTTTGATTAGGTTAGGCTAAAGATCAAAACGAACTAGCCTAAATTTAGTCATATTTGACTGAGTTGGTGTGACCCTATACAAAATTCGGCCGAATTTAGTCAAGTCGGTCCTGATCGAAATTTGGCCCAACCGGTCCTGGACAAAAATTGGAAGTATTCAATCGAGTTGACCCCGACCTAAATTTGACTGCATCAGGTTGAATCGACCTGGACAAAATTTGACCGTATTCAGTCAAAACGACTACAAGCAAAATTTGGCCGTATTCAGCCTAGTTGACTCTAGTCAAAATTCGATCGAATTCAATTGAGTTGGCCTCGATTGAGATTTGGCCGAGTCGGTCCTGACCCAAATTTGGTCGTATTTGGCTAAGACGGCTTAGGATGAAATTAGGCCATATTCAAATGAGTCAGTCACAATCAAAATTTGGCCGTATTCAACCGAGTCATCCATGACCGAAATTTAGCCAAGTTGGTTCTGGCCCAAATTTGGTCGTATTCAGATGAGTCGATGACCTAAATTTGGCCAAATTTAGTCCAGTTGGCCATGACCAAAATTTGGTCAAGTCGGTCGTGATCGAAAATTGGCCATATTCAATTGAGTCGGTCCCGACCAACAAATTTAGTGGAGTCAACCCTGACCGAAATTTGACTGATCAGGCCCTGGCCCAAGTGTGGCCATAGTTGGCCAAGTCGGCTATGGCGGAAATTTGGTTGTATTAGGCAAAATCAGCCCTGGCCGAAATTCGGCCGAATCTAGTCAAGTCGATCTCGAATCAAATTTTGTCGAGTCGGCCCTGGCCCAAATTTGGTCACGTCATCCCCAACCAAAATTCGTTCAAATTTGACCGAGTTAACCCTAGCCAAAATTCGGCCGAGTCGACCCCAGCCAAAATTTGGCTGAATTCGACCAGGTCGAGCTCGACCAAAATTTGGTCGGGCTCGACCAAAATTCGGTCGGCCCCGACCGAAAGTCAGTCGAGTTCGTCCCATGCTGAAATTTGGCCTCGTTGGCCCCGACAAAAAATCTGTCAAATTCTATGGTATCGGCCCTATGGAAAAAAGTTTTAGAAAATTCAATTTAAATTTATTTTATGAAAAATGGACTTTTGATTTTGAACTTGATTCAAATATTTGGATCTGGATTTAAACTTGATCCAAATATTTTGATCTGGATTTAAAAAAAATTCAATCTACTTTTTCTGAAAAAATGAATTTGGATCAAAAATCTAATCCAATTATTTGGATCCAAAATAGATGTGGATTGGATCATTCAAAATTCAATCCATGATCACCCTATTCAAACAAGTTTTATACCAAAACTTCAAATTAAGATATAGAAGTCAATTTTAACTTTATAAAATACTTTTGTTAACTACCTCTTGCTTCCTTCCCGCTCGAATATAACTAAAAAATTGTGTTTATTTTAAACATAAGAAAAATGTCAACTTATTTTACAATGAGATTATTTCTAAATTTTATTTCATTTATACTATGGAATTTATTTCCAAAATATGACCTTTTTTTTATTCTTATACCAAGTTCCCATTCTAATTTTAATTAAGGGTTACTTTGGGAAAATAATTTACTTTTAAATTATGTTAAATAATACTTTTAATGGATGGATTCGTTTTTTTTTCTTTTTCTTATTTCATTCCGGTGTATCTAATAAATAAACAAAGACTAAATTTCTTTTGTTAAACTTTCGTCCCAAATTAAGAATAATCTACCCGTTTTTAATTTTTTTCTGTGTAATAAATTACCTTAATTATTATAAAATTGTAATAAGAGACTAGTTTAGTTCAACACGTCATCTACAATTTTTCACATAAATTGTTAATACTACCATCATCGTGTTTATAATCTTTCATTTTCCAAGAACAAGCTCTCCATACATCTTTGCATGAATTTGTGCAAGATAAAAAGGGTTGAATTACATACTATAGTGTTCCATAAGGTATGTCCATTAGTTACCCAACAAAAACAACTATCTTATTTCTACAACCTATAATACACTTAGAATTTCTCAAAAATTGTAAATGCTTAACTCTTTTTTGAAATTATCATCATAGGAGCATAATAAAATTAAACTATATACATATTTTGCTTCCAAGTGACCCTTTTTAGTTACCATTTTCAAGTCATTGATGTCCTTTTCTATATTTCGGTCATATCTAATTACTTGTTGGAATCCCTCTTTAAAAAATGTCTCAAAATTTCAACCTTCATTGCAACTTTTCAAAAAAGAATCAAACTCCAATATTTTTTCTTTAGGTAATCAAGAATATAAAGGGAATTTCTCTAAGAAGACTTTTTGCCATATGAAGTTATCTTTTGAAGCATGCAAAAATTCTCTACAACATACTAACGTGTTGTAAGGATCAATGTAAAATGACACTGCCCATTTTGCATTCGCCTTTTCAATTTGGGAGCTAAAATTGCAGCATTCCTACCAAGTCAATATGTCATTTTGTCCTTTTGCATGGAAAGACGTTGGTAGGAGAATGTTGGTATGATAAATGTTGTCGAGACACATAACTTACCACAGAGGAGACACACATACTCTGAAAACGTCAAACAAAATTTGATAAGACAAGAATGTTAGTACAATGAATGTTGTCGAGGCACAAAACTTACAACAGAGGAGGCAGACAAGCTTTGAAAACTCCAAACAAAATTAGATAAGACTAGTTTGAATTGGTTTAATTTTTTTTATTTCTTTCAAATCTATTAACTGTATAATACCAACAATTTCTATAGTTAATTTTGTTATATTTTTTTTCTTCAAAAATTTGCAATTATGTTCTTTTATAGAAAATTAGTTCTTTTCATGTTTTTATTAACATGTAAACACTAACTTTGCTATAATTTGTTTAGTAAAAAAATCATATTTTCTTTTGTCTTTTTGTCAAAATATGTGAAGAGACAGGTCATTATAATGAAATTTTCCATAATTTTTTTCAAAGTAATTATTCTAATTGATTTATTGTTAAATTGTTTGTCTAAACTTTCAAAAATATTTGATATTTTTGAAAACACCATAAAAAAAAATTGGTTCAACATTTCACCTACAATTTTCACATGAATTATTCTTAATACTATCATCATCATTTTCATTATCTATCATTTTCCAAGAACATATATGTATATTCCAACCTTTGCTGACTTTGTGCAACATAAAAGAGTTGGAGTGCATATTGTGTTCCATAAGGTCTTCTCCATATGTTACCCAACAAAGCTACTACTTTATTTCTACAACTTGCAGTACACTTGACATTTTTGAAAAGTTGTAAATGCTTAACTCCTTTTTTTTTTTCAAATTACCATCATAGGAGCATATTAAAATTAAATCATATGCATATTTTTCTTCCAAGTGACCCTTTTTAGCAATCATCTTCAAGTTATTGATGCCTTTTTTCTATATTTTTGTCATATCTAATTATTTGATGGAATCCCTCTTTAAATATTGCCTCAACATTTCACCTTCCTTGCAACTTTTAATAAAAGAATCAAACACCAATGCTTTTTCTTTAGATAACCAGAAATGTAATGGGAATTTCTCTAAGGAGACTTTTTGCCACATAAAGTCATCTTTTGAAGTATGTAAAAATTCTCTATAACATACATTCATGTTGTAATGATTCATGTAAGATTCAAAAGTTACATTTGCAACCACATTGACCAACAAATATGTAACAAGTGATTTTATTGGAATCAAATCATGTTCATTGTTTTTCCTCTTGTTGTCTATTTGAACTAATTTTTCCATTGGAATACAGGAGCAACACAACCTATTCTGTAACAACAAGATATTTGCTAGTTTAACACTTTTTCCTCAGTAGGTCTTTACAAAATAATAAATCTTCCAAGATTTCCATATTAAACATACATATCTTTGCAAAATAGCAAATCCTTCATGCGAGATTTTCATATTGTATAATTTGTAGAAAACAATTTAGTCATGGTTCTTGCACCATCACTATATCCTATTTTCAGAGCACAAATACAAATGAAAGCTCCTTATCGAAGCTTTGATACTGGTTGTTGGAAAGATAGCAAAATTATCAGATAAACAAGCCGAATTAAAACCCATATCAAATCTTTTCTAAATAAATAATATGCAAAATAATAAAATGCATAAAACAAATAAGAGAGGAACAAGCAAACACCAACTTTTAATATGGGAAAAACTCAATATAAAGGAAAAACTCTTATGACCCCTAGTCTAATAAAATCGTCCACTAATAATAATTATTGGATACACCATAAGTTCTTTTGGAGCTTCTAAGGATCAACAAAGCACTACTTCCTTCACCAAAAAGGTGGATAATAAACTCCAATGGGTACTTAAAAAAATACACAGGGAACCTTAATATATAAGATGAGGAATAAAATCTTTTCTCCAAAATAGTTTCTCTGCACATACTTACATAGGTAAATCGATTACTCTTTTCTTCTTTTTCACTCTCTCTGATGGCTTGACTTCTTTTCTTCTCTCACTAGAAGCACTCTCAGAACTAGAGATGGCAAATAAACCCGTCCCCGTGGGTATTGCCCGAACTCGTCCCCGTTTTGACGGGGAATCCCCGCATTGACTGGGTATGGGTATGGGTATGGGGAATCCCCGACTTTTTCAATTGGGTATGGGGATGGGTATGGGGATGTACATATCCCCGCCATATTACCCGTCCCCGTTTAAATTATTAAAATATTACTAATTAATTAAATAACCACATATATATATATATATATATATATTATTTTTTATTTATTCTAATTATTTGGGTTGTCATGAAACTCATTTGCATTTCAATTATATTTTTCATCTTATTATAATCTTTATGTAATTATGTTCAAAATATGTATGTTAATTAAAAAATTTTATGTCTCACATTTGAATATTTCTATTATTTTTTAATATTTTTATTTAATATATATTTTTCTTT
>Ga0214542_1008091_pt1 | contig 17725 bp, 13 predicted proteins | sample CNSS1metaG_FD_160096 | JGI IMG/M metagenome (GOLD analysis project Ga0214542, IMG submission 160096) | Root nodule microbial communities from cowpea collected in UCLA plant growth center, Los Angeles, California, USA - CNSS1 | ecosystem: Host-associated > Plants > Roots > Nodule | place: USA... | reverse complement strand
TTTAAGATTATTGAATATGGTGTGAGTTGATTAAGAAAGCTAAGTGAAATCCCCACTGGACATTAAGATAGCAAGCTATCTAGATGTGAAGGTTCCTTTCACAAAGCTCAAGAGAAGAAGATGATGGGTTGATTCAAAACAAAAAGGAAATGGAAAGCACATAAACCATAGAAAACCAATAACAATTAAAGGAAGAAGAAAACATAAAATGGAAAGGAAAGAAATGGTAAAAATGTGAGAAGCACGCCACTACAAGGTTAGGCTAGAAGCCATGGCAACCTTGAAGATGGGTGGATGTGTGCCGCCACTTGCTATGCAAGATAAGGCTTAAAAGTATCCACTCCCAAGGGAGGAAACTATCACAAATGGTTGAAACACAAGAGTGTTTTTACTTCAAAATGTTCAATCCTTTTACATGTTTAGGAGCACCCCTTATATAGAAGAGTTTAGGGGCCTCTAAGCAAATAATAGATACCAAAGGATATCTCTACAAAAACCTAACCCTAGCTTCTAGAAACTAGGTCAAGTAAGGTTACAAAAATGAAAGACAAAAGACCTAACTATGGTGTGTGCAGGGCTAATTTCGTTTTAGCACAAAAGGAGACAAAGAATGTGTCTCATATGTCTCCAAAAAGTTGCCAAAGTGTGCTAAAAACAAAGGAGACCAAAGGTACATAGGGACACTTGCTTCATGCTTTTTACTTTATGCTTTATGCCTTTGCTTTACTCTCTCCTTCACATCATTTATGCTCCCCAATCACCATGCGCCACCTAGCATTGCTTTCTTACTCCTAATTAACCTACAAAGCAAATAAACATAGATTAGCATATTGACTTAAGTCAAGTCAACTATAGTCAACAAGTCAAACCTAGTCAAAGGTCAACAAGTCAACTAAAGTTGATTGAACTAAGTCAACTTTGGGAATCAAAAATAACAAACACAAATGAAAGGGATGAAGGATTAGTGAACTTCCTTTCTAAACATGCTTAGTCTTCTTAAGCATGTGCTTCCATCCTTGGTTGGGGTCAATCCTTCATCACAACTGGCCACCACACCTTGAAGCTCAATCAAATTGGTATCAAGAGCCATTCATTCTTGGAGTCTCAAGTTTAAGTAACGTTCTCGGTCTTATCTCGTGGTTCTTGGAAATTTTCATGTTGTTCATCCAATTTTCATTGTGTTCTATCATTTTTTATGTTGTTCTTCCATTTTCTTTGAGTTTTCTTCAAGTTTCTTCAAATCAACCGAACATCTATTAGTCTACATGAATTCTATGGATTCAAATGGTAGATCTTCATGATTTTTGGTTCACATTTATTCTTAAGTTCCATTTATTTGTCTAGCAACATTTCTTTGCTTCCTAGTGTGTGTTCTTCATTTTCATTCAGTGGTTTCCATTTATTTTCATTTTATCATCTTGTGTTTTGTCTTAAGTCATGTTTAAGTGTTTTGTTTCATCTCCATTTTTGTTTCATTTGCTATTTTCTGCGTTTTCTTGATGAGAACCAAGTCCTACATCACTCAAAAGAGCATACTTTGAGTTAATGTTACCTACTAGGTTTGAGATAACTCAAAGTACACCAAATTATTTTGGTGAAGTAAGTGTTGTTCATTTTCAAGTAACTTTCAACAATACAACAAGACCTTCTTCTTTTGTCCTCTACTGTAGATATACTCTTGCTTACCAATTAGATCTTCCTTATGAGTATGGTGTTCATTCAACTTTCAATATATCTGATTTAATTCCTTTTGTAGGATCCATGGATGATGAACATCAAGATTTGAGGACAAATCCTTTTCAAGGGGGAGGAATGATGAAGACCCTCTAAGCCCACATCATGCTCAAGGCCCAATCTTAGGCCTACTTTCATCTCAAGCCCAAAGCCCACCAAGAAGCCCAATAACAAGAGGCATTGTAAGACCCGATAAAATTAAATAGTTATTTAAATAATGTGTGGAACTATGACGTGGAAAAGTACTAGCTCAAGTGGTTGAAAGTACTTTATTGTGTGTGAGGACTTGGGTTCGAGTCCTATGTGTGCCACTTGAATGTTAATTAAATTATGTATTTTTGTTTGATTATATATGGAATGCATGGCGTGATGATAAATTCCTAAAATTGTAGGAGTTATCACGAAAGATGAATTGGTTGAATGGTTATGAAATTGACTTGGTGAGTGAGGGGTTGTAGGTTCAAACCTTGTTGAGAACTAATCAATTTTCTTTTTTTTTTTGCCAAAATTTCGTTAGCATGAATATGAAAGGGTTTAAGAACCCTAGCAGCCAATGGATAGGTAATTCAAAGGGTTGGTTTCATCATGTGAGGAAACTTAATTAACCATTAAACCTTCTTTTATTTAATTTCGTTTTAGTGGTAAAAAAGGGTAATTAGAAAGGTAGTGATTTAAGAAAAGAGAGAGAATTAGCAAGAGGAGAGGCATTAGGACTGGAGTGTGAATGTTGGGTAGAGAACGGCTGGTGTGGGTGTACTGCAGAGAGGAGTTGGAAGGGAAGAACAATGTGACAAGTGCAAACAAGTGAGGAGGAGGTTTTGCTTCGAGGCACATTCACCAATTCGGGTTTGAGAGCGAGAAATTCAGGTAAGGGGAGTTGCTCTGTGTGTTTCCTTTTAGTTATATCAATTGCACTGTGCCGCATGATCGAAATTACATGTTATTTGTCAGTTTGCGCACTGTTTCATCGAAGTTTCTAGGTTTTTCCCAGAAACCGCCTAACGGTTCAATCCCTACTGCCAGGCGGCACATCAGTGATGAGTCTTGTTCTTGTTTTGGTTTGAACCGCCTGGCAACGCGGAATTCCTGCCAGGCGGCGCGACATCGTTCGCGGTCTTTGTTGATGTTTGTTGCTATTCTTGCTAGTGCGTATGTGTTTTCTGTGGTTGATGTGAGAGGGTTTTATTGGATACCTTCCTGGATCGAAATGGATTACCAAATTGCGGAATGAAAAGGGTTGGGGGATGATCATGTGTGAATTGATTTGGGTTGCACATGAGGGTGAATATAGAGCCACTTTTATGAAACAAATTGAGGGTAGGAAGCTAGTAAGTGATGCAGGTATGGTTGTTTCTTGGTGACTGAACTGATAGGGATGGAAATGGGAAAAAAAGGGACTGAGTACGTAATAGAAATGGAGGATTCTGTGATTTCGTAGAACGCTGGTGTACCGCCTAGCGGCGCACCGCTTGCCGCCAGGCGACCATGGTTGCAGATACGGCTTTTGCATGATTAAAAAGAGGATAAGAGGGTGGGATTGAGTATAACTGGGATGAGTTATGCGTTTAGACAAATATTGATAAATCTGTGATAGATGAATAACCTGTAATATAGAATTAGGGAAGTTGGATTCAGTTTGAAGTCATGAGCATAATATAGTAAGATTGTAAGAAAGGGTGGTACTGTGATAAAGCAATTTGAGTGGAGAGTGTAGTACGGGAAAATGTACTGTGTGGCTGTTATTAGGAAATAGAAAAGCTTATGGTATAATGTTGGAATAAATTTGTGCATTGTAGGTGTGATAGTAAGTTTGGAAGGGAAGTTATAGGTACTGCGATCTGTCAAGAGGTTACCTCAAGAATCCAGAATGGGAGTGAAGTTAATCAATATTGTTTGGCTACCTTGGAGAGAGTAGGTAAGTGTGGGATAGTGTGGGATAATATAGTAAGATTGTAGGAAATGGTGGTACTGTGATAAAGCAATTTGAGTGGAAAGTGTAGTACGGGAAAATGTACTGTGTGGCTATTATTAGGAAATACAAGAGCTTATGGTATAATGTTGGAATAAATTTATGCATTGTAGGTGTGATAGTAAGTTTGGAAGGGAAGTTATAGGTACTGCGATCTGTCAAGAGGTTAGCTCAGGAATCCAGAATGGGAGTGGAGTTAATCAATATTGTTTGGCTACCTTGGAGAGAGTAGGTAAGTGTGGGATAATATGAAAGAGAGGCGAAATCAGAGAGTGGAATGGTACTGTCACAGTGCTTGGTGACTGGATTGGGTGCGCCAGGCGGTCGAAGACCCAGAAAGGGGGTCTGTAGAGGCTGGCGCCTGGCGGTGAGGTGAGATCCGCCAGGCGGACGCAAGGCAGCAAGCTTCTGTTCGAAGAACCTAGCACCTGGCGATGGGGCGTAAACCACTAGGTGGCCTGAACCTGTTTCGCCAGGCGGTACTGGTTGATGTGCCAGGCGCTTGCGCGGTAGGTTATGAGCTGTGTGTGTTGCTTCTAACTGACAATGATGCTTTGCTTGGATCGGGAGATGCTGTGCCATGAGCGGGTAGGTTCATGGATGGTGGTTGACATATGATGATTTGAGCGGGGAGGTTCATATCCAGTTACTCTCACGTGGGGATACGAGCGAGGTAGGTTCGTATGTTCCGTGCTCACGTCGAGAGATGCCACGTGCGGGGAGGTACGAGGCTGGTGGATCACATGGGTTGGACTACGGGCGGGCAGGTTCGTAGAGCAGGACTACGAGCGTGGAGGTTCGTAGAGCAGGACTACGAGCGGCGAGGTTCGTAGAGGCAGGACCACGAGCGGGCAGGTTCGTGTGGGCATCATATTCCCGAGTCCAAGGCTAACCAGTTGTGTGATTTGAAGGCTATAAAGCCTTAGGGTTAAGGTCTTGGCCAAGAACTAAGTAGAATGAATAAGATGGGTGTATGCTTTATTTTGCATATTGTATATCTGTTATTTTATGTTTCTTAGCTCACCCTTTCTGTTTGTGTATGGCGATGATCGTGTGATTCGTTACACGAGAGTAGATGTTGAAACAGGTGGAGCTGATGATGTCCAGCCGACGGAGTGAGGGCTAGCTTTGGGGATTAGAGCTAGGGTTTTTCTCTCGTGTATTTACTACGTTTTATTATGAACATGAATTTTGGAAACTTGTAATACTTTAATGTTATGTTATGGGTTTTGGCGCGCGCTTTTTAATAAAATTAAATTTTCCCGCGTTGGGATTATTATCCAGACGACCTTTGGTTTAATTTATTTCTTTTATTTATTTATTTTAAGTAATATTCCTTAGGGATGTTACAGGCATGCTTAGAAGGATCCAAATAAGATTACCTCAAGAGGATCAAATTCATCATGGGCTTCCTATGCTATTCCCATGGGCTAAAGAAGATATCAAAATATGAGAGCAAACATTATTGGAGCATTAGAATAGCTTTTATTTTGGGCTACATCTTAGGCCATGTTATAGAATAAAAATACTAAAGTACTTTGTTGTTTAGTTTCAAAATTGGGCTAATGCAAGCCCAATTCAAATCCCTTGGCCAAGAATGAGGTTGGAGGACAAGGCTTTGGAGAGCCTCTTGTCCACTTGGTGTATGCAAGGAGAGTGTGACTTTGTCACATTGCATTAGATCCCTTCCTCCTTTGCATCACATGACCCACCTTTGTGCTTCTTCTCCAAGCTACATCTCCATTTCATTTCATGATACATTTTCATTTCATTTGGCCAGCCATGATTCCTACAAATGGGGCCATTCTACTCTTGTGTTTGGTTACTTTGGATTGGTAAAAGACTAAGTGTTGAGAGTACTCCACCTATTGCCTCTAGAGTCACTTTGCTAGACTAGTTTCTACCAAGAACTCCTCTAGCATCCTTCCCTAGAATAGATTTCTCTTCTAGGTTTCCTCTCCATTTCACCTTCATTACTTTAAAAGCCTCCAAGTTTGAATCCACTCCTCCATTTCACTCCATTTTTGCTGCAGCAATGGACTTTCTCCTCTTCATTTTTGTGCTACAAGGTCCATTAGAGAGGACCTCTTTTAATGGCTAAAAGGAATTGAAAAACCTTACCTGTAATACTTGACACCAGAGTGTTTTCTCTACCATGTAATACATCCTAAACACCCAAATGAGCAAACTCAAAAATAAAAAAGGAACCAAATTTTAGTTATAAAAAGGAAAAAACTAAAGAAATATAATATCAAGTGATAAATGGTTCCATTGTTATAAATCCACATACAACAAAAAATTTAGGCTAGAAAGACATTAATGATACACAACTACTAACTAATTTGATAATAACCCATTAATAAAATGTAAAGTTTGAATCTACCACATAGTACAAATGACCAAGTAGTGGTTTAAGAAATTTGAATCCCCGATACAATCATTAAATAGACAATTCAATGGAAGGAACAAATTTACCCCAATCTCCATAGCCTCACCATTCACATAGGTACCATTTTTCCTCTTATGTGTGATCCACATTTCAGCTCGCTTAATGTTCCTACCACATCTCGGTTGTGCGCACTTAGGAAGGAAATCACTCATTTTATCCTATCTGAAATTCCAATGCACATTAAACTTATTGAGATCATAAGGACTATTGGGTTTAAAGAAAGGGAAAGTCAATAAAATTATAAGTGTTCTATGAAAACAAAATGGCAAGGTATCACATCAAACATTTACATACAAAAATGCTCGAAAAAAAATAAAGAAGAATATAGGATGATGAGCAATCAAAGGACCAATAATAAGAAGCATGCTAAGAAAGATTCTAATGGGCTTCTCTCAAGATGGCCAAAATCATCATAGGCTTCAAATGTTATTCTCATGGGCCAAGGAAGATATCAAAATATGAGAGGATGCATGTTGGAACATTAGAGTATACTTTATTTTTGGGCCAAATGTTAGGCCATTTTTATAGAATAAAAAGTCAAAGTACATTGTTGATTAACTTTCAAATTGGGTTAATTCAAGCCCAATTGAAATGATGGCTGAGAATGACTTCGGAGGTAAGCGTTGGAGCACACATTTTCATCATGGTGCAAGGCATGGAGAGTGTGACTTGCCACATGGCTTTTAATCCATCACTCCATTGCATCACACGGGCCTAAAGGAAGCTTTCTCTCCAAGCTAAGTTTTGATTTCATTTCATGTTGCATTTGTGTTTCATTTATGGCCGACCATCCTACTATAAATGGGGCCTCCCACCACTTGTTTTGGTTTACTCGTTGCTTGGTAATATACTTGATGTTGAGATCACTCCACATTATTGCATTAAGAGTCATTTCTAGACTAAGTTTCTATCTTAGATTCTCTAGCCTTCTTCCCTAGGATAGTCTTCATTCCTAGAACTTCATCTCCCCCATACCTCACCATAGCAAAAAGAGCCTTCAAACTTGTCTCAATCTCCTTCATTTAGCTGCATTTGTTACCTTCCATGGCGCTCTTCCTCTCCAAATTGACGCTTGGAGTTTCATTATAAGGTTACCCTTTCCTTGTTGGTCTTGATGGGAGAACCTTAGATTCTTCTGTAGTGAGGTGATGTAGGATTGTCTTGTTCCTTTTATAAGATTAATGAATATGGTGATAATTGATTAAGAAAACCAAGGAAATCCCCACTAGACATTAAGATAGCAAGCAATCTAGATATGAAGGTTCCTTTCCAAGGTTCTAAAGAGGAGGAGAATGGATTGATGGAGAGTAAGAAACCAAAAGGAAAAACATATAATAGAAACAATATAAACCAAGAAGAGTAAAAAAATATAAAATGAAAAGCAAGGGAAAGGGGAGGAATGGAGGATTCACGCCACTACAAGGCTAGGCTAGAAGAAGCCATGGCAACCTTGAAGACGAGTGGTGTATGCCACCACTTGCCAAGACAAGATAAGGCTTGAAAGAACTCCACTCCCTAAGGAGGAATGCTCTCACAAAAAGTTGAAACATAAAGTGTATAATTTCTCCAAAATGTTTAACCCCTCTACAAGTGTTATTGGTCCCCTTAAATAGACAAGTCTAAGGGCCCCTTAGCAAAACAACTAAGTTAAATGATTACAAAAGAAACCTAGCATGTTCTAGAAAGTAGGTCATCCTAGGGTGCACATGGGTGAAGTTTCGTCCAAGCCATCTAGGTGGCAAGTCTTCATGGCCAAGGCTCCCAAAGGAGGGTTCTAGAACTTTCTAGAAGACTTGGTGTCTAAGGTATATGGGCCTCTCCTTTCTAGATGCTTCTAGAAAGTCTTGTTCCTTCTCTGTCTTCCTTAGGACGCCAAGTGTCTCTTATGTTGTCCTCCTCCTTTCTTATTCCTACAAAAGCAAATTAAGGAATTTATTAACATGTTGGTTTAAGGTTAAGCTAATCTTTTGAGTCAACAAGTCAACCCCAAGTCAAGGTCAACAAGTCAATTTAAAAATAGTCAACCAAGCCAACTTCATGGAATTTTAAACTAAACAAAATAAAAGCAAAGGAAGGGATCAAGGAACTCCCTTTCTTCTAAGCATGTGCCATGGGCCATCATCATTGGTAGGGATCAAGCCTTCTTCATTCTCCCTTTGTTGGAGAGAATTTGACCTCAAAATATTGAAGTCTTTGTTAATGTAGGATGACTTGAGTTGATGATAACTTTCTTCATCTTTAATGATTCCATCCTTAGTCTTGGAGATGCCCTTTTTCTTTGCAATGCCACTCTCCCTTTCTTGCTTGAGTTTTTTTTTTCACCTCTCTTCGTTTGGGAAGAGAATGAAGAGTGGTGTTGCACCTCTTGCTTTGAAAAACTCTTTTTGTAGGCAAGTAACTCCTTGGTGAAAGCTTGCCCCTTTTCTTTTTCTTTGTCATCTTTTATTTTATTTTTGTCCTCATTTTCTTGTGGAGGTGGGAGAGGTAGGATTGTGAACTTCTTTCCTAGGGAGAATAAAACATAGGTGTTTGCATGGCCATCATAAACAACTTTTCTATCAAATTGTCATGCTCTACCTAGCAAAATATGGTTGGCTTCCATGGGCACAATGCCACATAATACCTTATCATTAAAATTGCCAATTGAAAAGTTAATGAGGACTTTTTTAGTTACTTTCATCTCTTCTTTCTTAAGCCATGATAGCTTGTAGGGTTTGGCATGAGGAATGGTTTTCAAGCCAAACTTGTCCACCACCCTTGGGCTAGCCATATTTACACAACTTCCACTATCTATGATGAAAGGACATATCTTGTCATTGATAAGGCATCCTCCATGAAAAAGGTTTTGCTTTGATAAGGATCAAGTTCTTTGAGAACTTGCCCTAGTTGGCGCCTTACCATTAACAATCCACATTCAAAGGGTTTAGTCCTTTCAATTAAAGAAGAAGAAGTGTGGGAAGAAGTACTTTGGGGGGAAGGGGAAGAAAAATGTCCACTCTCTTCATCACTCTTCTTTAAGATCATTGTCCTCTTGATTGGGCAATTCAAAGCAATGTGTTTATACCCTAAAAATTTAAAACATTTAATGGAACTTGATCTTTTAGAAGTGGAATGGTGAGAGTGACCACTTGGTGACTTATTTTTACTTGATGGTGCTTGGTGAGACTTAGAAAGACATTTATCATGTTTCTCTTTAGCTTTTCCCTTCCATGAGTGACTATAGTAGTGGTTAGGTGAGTAACTCTTCCTTGCCTTATTCTTTCTTTTCAAATGAGTTTCAATCCTCAGGGAAAGTGTGAAAACATTTTGAAGAGTGGAGTATTCATACAACTCTATTTGTCTTGTATGTCACACCATATTCAAGGACAACCAAAGTTCTAGATACCAAATGATGTAGGATTATCTTGTTCCTTTTAGAAGATTAATGAACATGGTGATAATTTATTAAGAAAACCAACGAAATCCCCACTGGACATTAAGATAGCAATCTATCTAGATATGAAGGTTCCTTTCCAAGGTTCTAAAGAGGAAGAGAATGGATTGATGGAGAGTAAGAAACCAAAAGGAAAAACATATAATAGAAACAATATAAACCAAAAAGAGTAAAGAAACATAAAATGAAAAGCAAGGGAAAGGGGAGGAATGGAGGATTCACGCCACAATAAGGCTAGGCTAGAAGAAGCCATGGCAACCTTGAAGACGAGTGGTGTATGCCGCCACTTGCCAAGGCAAGATAAGGCTTGAAAGAACTCCACTCCTTAAGGAGGAATGCTCTCACAAAAAGTTGAAACACAAAGTGTATAATTTCTCCAAAATGTTCAATCCCTCTACAAGTGTTAAAGGTCCCTATAAATAGACAAGTCTAGGGGCCCCTTAGCAAAACAACTAAGTTAAAGGATTACAAAAGAAACCTAGCATGTTCTAGAAAGTAGGTCAATCTGAAACCCCAATAAAGCCTCCATGCATGATAGTGCCATGCAAGTGTCCTTTGGAATTGGGCTACAGCCCATTGCCAATACATAAAGATTGAACAGCTTGGAAAAAATAGGCTGCATTTAGCAAAATAAATCCAATTAGGACAACTTTAATTAAATTAAAATAAAGGAAAATAAAAGAAATTAAAAGGAATGGGCCTAGGCGTTGGCCCAATGCTATAAGCCTTATTGGGGTAACATCATCCCCTTCCTCTTGAAGAGGATCTGTCCTAAGATCAAGAGGGTTGTAAAAGGCTCACAACAACCAAATTGATGGTTCCACCAGGATCGAGAACAAATCTGCAATAGTCATCAATTAAAATTGCATTAAATTCATAATGAACATGCAGTATAATTGATTGGGAAATTTGTGAGAATGGGCTTTGGAAGATTGAAAAAGATGGTATTAGACCCACTTCACAAAAACAATACACTTTGACTAAGATGATTTTGAAAAAGAATTTTAGAGTCAAAGTGTGTTTTGGCACAAGATGTGAAGGAGGATGAAATAAGGGAATGAGATGGGGAACAAAATGTTTGAGAGAAAAACAACTTGAAAGATTTAATGATAAAGTGAATAGAGTTTAAAGATGTGAGAACTCCCTTTGAAAATTGGAACTTAATGAAAGGTATTGGTGAAGGATTGAACACTAAATCCTTACCAATGAGTTCTCTTTTTGCTTTTGAAATGATCTTTAACTCTACCACTTGGAATTGTATTTCAAACTCACTCGCTTGTCTTATTTTCTCTCTATCCTCTAATTATTTTCTCTCATGCTCTTCTTTTGCTTCTCTTAGACTCTCCTCTTTTGCCTTTTCTTCTTCCTCTCTTTTCTTCTTCTCTTTTATCTCTTTTTCCCCTTGTTCTCTTTTAGCACAAAGCTTCTCAAGCTTTTCTTTTCATACTCTCGAAGCTTTTTATGTTTGGCTTGCTCTTTCTTTCTTATGTTTTTCTCTCTTTGTTTGTTCACTCAAGAGCAAGTCCAAATTGTGCTTAAAATCTTTTTCTAGTCTAGAAAACATAGCAATGTTTTGGATGAATGCATCCCCTATGTCAATGAAGTCTTCTATCCTAGCTTGTTGCTCTCTAGTGATCCTAAATGAAGGGGGAATGAAATGTTTCCACATGCATGTTTTCAATTCATAAAATGTTTTTATGCATGTTTCTCTCCCCTTTTTCACATAAATTGCCTCTCTTGCCACCAATCAAATGCACGTCCTACAAACCTAGAAATAACATGCCTAAGAATTTCTATTTGACTATATTTACTAAACAATGGTTGCACCAATTTCTTAGTATCCCATATCCAATCTCTAAATGATATTGGTCTTATATCTTCCCCAAAGAATGGAATGTCACTATGAATGGTATGATGCAACTTATGACTACTATGCCTACCTAAATGCACATTACTATGCCTATCTACATGCACACGACTATAAGAAGAAAAACTCATTTTCAAATAATTTTGGAAACCACTTTTACCAAAAAAATATTCACAAAAGAGATTTTAAGAATTTTTAAAGAGAAAGTGGAGTGAAAATAGTCTAGAAATACTCCCAGGAAAGGGAGGTGAGTCTCTTGTACAAGCTTAGAAACCAAGCCTTTCCTAGCTAGAGATTTCTAAACAACTTTCACAAAAATTCTCAATAAAATTCTAGAGAAAACAGATTGTGTGAAAAACAATTTCCAAAGTGTATGGACAAAATAAAACCTAAAGACCAAAAGAAGGTCAACTAGGTGTTAAACACATAGCACCTAAATATCACGGTGACCTAAAACATAAATGGCAAACACACAAAGCACACAAAACTTGGACATTGAAAGCATAAAAACATAAAACATAAAGACTGAAAACATAAACTAGATGAAAAACCTAAGTGAAGATACAAGTGCCCTTTGGAACCCCTTGAACCTCACACTAAGCACGTTAAAACTATTACAAGCCTTGCTAAGAATGCGATTGCTCTAAAGCATTTTCCCACCTAAGCCAAATGAAATAAAAGAAACAACAAATGAAAAATACACCCAAAATCTGTGATACAAATCAGAAATAATCACAAAAATAAAAGAACTAGGCTAATTTATGTCTCTCTCGGCCATCCTCCAAAGTGTGTCACCCTCAAGTGTTTGCACTCCACCTTGAAGGTCCCAACTCACTCCTTTTTCCTCTCAGTGGCCACTCAATTTGTTTTTCCTCACCACAGTTGCACCTTGCAGAAAGGTTATCACCTACAAGGCTACCAAAAATAGTGAGTTTCAAGCCAAATGAACCAAGAGCAAATGAGCAGTCAGCCACTTTTGAGAGTAAAAAGCAGAAAATAATAAAAGTTCAAATTTAAGGCAAGGACAACATCAAGTGATGGATTTAATGACAAACTCAATGGAGCGCCAATAAAGACAAGCAAGAAAACAAGCTAACAAATAAAGAAGGCACACAAAAGGAACCTAAAGAGTAGGTCTAGAATAAGATGAACAAAACTAAAATCAAACAAGACTCAAAATAAGTTGAATCAAGAGCATGTGCATTTGAAATTTAAGAGGACAATAGTAAATCTGTGACTTTCGTGCACGCTGTTTTACTCAAATTAGTGGTTCAAAACATGCACCTTGCAGACCAGAAGTATTTTTCATGTATTTTTCATCATAGAGCAATATCACTGGACTTCTTTCTTTTTCTTTTAACTCTCAAAGATCTTAATCAACAGCTCACAACAATTTCAAAAGGCTACTTCCCAATCAGTAATCAAACGCATATGACAGAATCAAATGATTCAACTCAAAAACAATTTGAAAGAAACAAAAAGGAAACAAAGAAACAATGCACAACAATAGGCAACAAGAATATGCATGGCCAATGCAGACGGAAGCAAGAAAAACAATTCGAAAACAATGAAACAAAGCCCTAAAGTGCAGTTAAAATTGATAACAGAAGCTTGCCAAAACAGAAACTGCAATACAAAATTGATATGGCAGAACTGAATTTATGACACAGCAATAAGGAGCAAATGTGAATCAGCAAAACCAAAAGAAATATTGCAGCAAATGTCAGCTGCTTGGGCCAGACACATTAAAAACCAGATCTTGTCAAAACAAGTTTTGGTAGCTCAAGCATAAAGACATGACCAGCAATAGCACCACAAATTGATTGATTATCCATAAACAAAGTACACAATGGTAGCAACACAATCCAACAGGATTTAGCGCATACTGAACTCACAAATTTAGCACAATTGAGATTAGAAAGTAGAATCAGTTTACTGCACAAGATATGACTTATTTCAGGAAAAAAAACTACTCAAGAACAAGGTGCGAACATAGCCTATGCATTCATATGACCACACTTGCATTTCCATATATAAATTTTGATATGAATCAGAGTACACTGGAATGGATTGTGCAGCAAGGGCTTTCGTCTGAATCAATCATTGAAACTCAAATTCGCAGAACAACTTTGAAGGCAACTGACACTAAATTAACGAAAGACTAGCACTGCCTATACACTGATTTAATCAATATTGAATGTTCATTTGAACAATCACAGCAAAGTCAGATATAGGATTAGTTCAGTGGAACACTACAGTTTGTCAACACAATCCTTGGCCAAAAATGGAATTGTATAAACAACACAGGAACCAAACAAAACTGGAAAGTAATTGGACAAACAATGCAAGAACTCAACACGAATTAAACAAGAAACTGTTAAAATATGCACTGCAGATAGTTGCTAAAAATCTAAGAGCAACTCTCAAACATACAAAACACATACAATAACATAAACTAATGATTCAAACACAAAACAAGAACTGAATGAGATGTGAAACAGTGACAAAACACATTGTAGGCACACATCTATGGAATTAATGACATATAAAACAACTAGACAAAAACCTAAGACAAAACATGAGATCCGAAAATTTGAAAGCTAAGTAAGAAAACGAAATTAAACCTAATTAACATGCATTGAGCGACAGATTGAGAGATCTAAACAGTTCATCACAGCATTGATTCAAGGCAAACTGAATAATATTTTTGAATCAATTTCAGCACCAAAATTTCAGCACATAGATTCAGAACAGAAAATCAGACACAAACAAAATATGAAAAGACGAAATCAAGAGCTAACAAGAACAATAGAGATGAACGAAGAATACTTATCTCAGCACGGTCCAAGCACGAGTGGCTCTGAATACCACTTGATGAGGCTCCTCCGTCGCGGTATTCGCCGGAAAGCCTCTCTAATCGGCGTTTCACTGATTGAAACTCGCGGAAGGTGAGGGAAACGCAACAGAAATGCTCGATTATGGAGATTATCATTGGATTCACTCTGGTTTCTCACTGGTTTGGTAAACCCTAACAAGGTTAAAACTTAATCTAGGGTTTAGGATGAGCTGACGAATGTGGGAGTGATCTCAACCAATCAATTTAACATTCATCTAAGCTGGGATTACAATAGTTGGCTGGCCTTTTATAGTGAGAAGAAGACCACTACGAGAGATTGAATAGAAAAAGGAGAAGAGAACGTCGTTCTAACAATCTTAACGGCGAGATCCTAAACTAACGCTATGAAATAGCAGGTGCTGTGAAGAGGTGATGGCACGCGTACAGAAACCCTAGCGGTATGCTTCCAACGTCATGGAATCAAAGGTGGAAAACGTGATAGAGATGAGGGTGTTCGAGCTACACGTGAAGAAGCTCATGGTCTGAACCCTCGCGGCACTCCAAGATAAGAAAAATAGAAGTGGGTGTTGGGTTCACTCTGCAGAAGCGTGAAGGGTGCAGATTGAAAGAACGTAGCTTGGGCTTCCTACGCGAGAATAATATTGGGCTGCAACACATTAGGTTGGTATCCACGTGAATGATTGGGCCACTTCCCAAGATTCAATCTGAAACCCCAATAAAGCCTTCATGCGTGATAGTGCCATGCAAGTGTCCTTTGGAATTGGGTCGCAGCCATTGCCAATACATAAAGATTGGACAACTTCGAAAAAATAGGTTGCATTTAACAAAATAAATCCAATTAGAACAACTTTTATTTAATTAAAATAAAAGAAAATAAAAGGAATTAAAAGGAATGGGCCTAGTCGTTGGCCCAATGCTATAAGTCTTATTGGGGTCACATCACTTGGTGTCCAAGGTATATGGGCCTCTCATTTCTAGATGGTTTTAGAAAGTTTTCTTCCTTCTCTCTCTTCCTTAGGACATCAAGTGTCTCCTATGTGGTCCTCCTCATTTCTTATTCCTACAAAAGCAAATTAAGGAATTTATTAGCATGTTGTTTTAAGGTTAAGCTAATGTTTTGAGTCAACAAGTCAACCCAAAGTCAAGGTCAACAAGTCAACTTAAAAATAGTTAATCAAGCCAACTTAATGGAATTTTAAACTAAAGAAAATAAAAGCAAAGGAAGGGATCAAGGAACTCCCTTTCTTCTAAGCAAGTGCCATGGGCCATCATCATTGGTAGGGATCAAGCCTTCATCATGAGGGTTTAGGATGGGGAAGATGGTGAGAGTGAACGATTTGGTTCGTGTGAACGTCGTCGGAGTCGTCGTGTTGTGTGGGTTGCACGCGGTGGTTATCCTAATCTATGTTGTGCACGACTTGTAGCGATGGAGTGCCGACTACACTGCGAGGAAGTTTCAGGGTTGAATGGTGGAGCACCACACTATGTCACGAGGAAGTTGATTGACGTGGGCAGCACATGGTTATTATGATTTCGAGAGCTAAAGCAATGAAGAGGTGTGATTCTAGTGTGTACTGCTCCAGTAGCCATAGTGGTTTTGGTGACGAAGCGATCCTGTGGTGGTTTTAGGTGATGGGATGTTGCAGTGGGGTGGTTTGAGAAGGCTGATTCAAACTATCAGGAATTAATTCGTCTAGGGTTAACATTTTAGGGGTTCAATTTTGGTTTTTGTTGTAATAAAAAGATAAGTAAATAAATGAGAAGAAATTTTGTTTAATAAAAAAAGATATTGTAACATCCCATCTTAACAGACAAATCTATTAAAATAAAATATTACACAAAATTAAAATATCAAAAGGACACGAGACTTAAATTATGAGGATCTTACAACCATCCGAACATAATAGAAAGAAAACTAAGGCATGCCACGATGCCAAATATAAAATAGAAGTAAAGGTCTGAATATTGACTAGACACCTAGGCAACAATGCCCACAAGCGGTACTTGAAGGAATGAGATCCAACCACAAGCCGGGCTACACAGCGGAATCTCCATCATCCTGATGAACACTAGTGGTTCCCACATCTGCTCACATCAATAAATTGATGATCATCGCAAAAAGAGAAAACCACACATGACACATACAAACAAGCAAAAAGGGTAAGCTAGAGTAGAAAATGATTTATCATACCATTACACACAATTTGATAGCCAAAGATTCATGCATCATCCAAACATGTGAAGACTCGCAAACAATACACTAAGACTCAAGACACGACTTATCTAGATATATATAATTAGTCAGATTCAGCAATGCTTCCACTTATGATGGCCTTTACTTCTCTACCGAGCTAATTTTTACAGTGTTTCATTCCCCCCACGCATAAGGTTAGCCTTAAAGTGTTCCAGGCCTCCTGTTACTCTCACCACTTGAGTCAGTACGCTCTACGTGAGACTAACTGATTCTTTAGAGTGTTAGGATGCAATCCTTACCTTGAATCCTTACTAAATTATATAATGAGGCACTACCATGAAACTCCCACTAACAAGGGTCATGAAATTACATCCTAACCAATGAGGCACCACCACGCAAGCAACATGGAATTACGTCCTGACCAATGAGGCACCACAATGAGATCTCACCTAGACATTCATAGAATTACGCCCTGAACAAATAAGGCACCACCATGAAACTATCATGGAATTTCACCCTGACCACAACAACATCATGTTCCTCCATCCATCATACATTATTGTTCATGCCAATTCCATGTTAGCATTGATAACCAACCATTCAATAGTATTCAATACTAAGATCATGTCAAACTCATCATTCACAACCCAAAAACCAATTTTACTCATGTATATTCACTCATCTTATGCTTTAACATATCAATCCAACCAAGTCCTGGCTCATTACATAACAAAACATCCATTCCAGTCCTATCCAAACATAAATAACAAGCATGATCACATATATTGAGCAAGGAACAGTAGACAAAACAACTAGTGAACAAATAGTAGCCAACACAACATTTCCCGCCCGAGTCTCACCCAAGCTAGAGGGTTCTCGCCCAAGAGAAAAGGGGCTTTTCGCATAAGCGAGCCCTTCTCGCCTAGGCGAGAGCTCGATAATGGTACTACAAGGTTCCAGCGAGTTCTCGCTCAGGCGAAAGCGTCTCGCCTAAGCGAGACCATTTCTCGCTCAAAATGCCCTTAGTCGCCTAGGCGACTGATATCGCTGTCGTTAGGCGATCAAATTACCACTACTTTAGCAACTTCAGTATTTCCAGTTAGTAGTGAACAAAATAGTTAGGGTTAAGATAACCCTGAGTCGTCTCACAACGAATACGGAATTGATCTCAAATATTTGATTCTTAAAAATGCAATTAAAACTAGCAATTATAAAAATAGGG
>Ga0214542_1008090_pt1 | contig 17729 bp, 12 predicted proteins | sample CNSS1metaG_FD_160096 | JGI IMG/M metagenome (GOLD analysis project Ga0214542, IMG submission 160096) | Root nodule microbial communities from cowpea collected in UCLA plant growth center, Los Angeles, California, USA - CNSS1 | ecosystem: Host-associated > Plants > Roots > Nodule | place: USA... | reverse complement strand
AAGAGAAAGAAGAAAGTATCAGTCTTAACAATTTTGTTTCTACTTTTTTTTTTTTTTAATGAGTCCCTCTCCCTCACTCAATAATCCCCCAACACTGAGTCACTTTTGGGTGCATGCGTGGGAGGTTCAATGACAAAACATTCTAAGTGGCTAACAAAAGTAGTAACAAAAAAGTAGCACTGTAGCAGAGTCTTAGTAGGAAATAAAAATCCTCACACACACACACACAATCACAGAATCATTGGTTGAAAGCGAAATGGGATGAAAACCAAAACCCTACACAAACACCGACACCAACCTCAGCCACACCCAGAAAGAATCATGGGTTTCCTCTTAGTTTTCTTCCCAGAAGACACCATTGCTGCCAAAACGAACCTTCTCTCTTCTTCTTCTTCTTCTTCTTCATCTCTGAAGAGAAGCACCTCAAACACCATTCTCTCCAAAGCTCAATCCACACTCTCCATATGCCTCCTTCTCCTCTTCACCACCCTCCTCCTCTTCACCCTCTCTACATTCCAACCCTCCACCCCCCACAAACCTTCCACTCCCCACAACCCTTCAAACGACGCCGTTTCCCCCGCACTCCAACGCTTGGGCACCCTCTACCGCCGTGGCACCCGCGCCATGAACCACCTTCTCCTCTGTCACGTCTCCCAAGACACCCCTCTCCACCATCTCCGCCTCTTCCTACGACTCCTCCACCGCTCCGGCCTCACCTCCAAATCCGACGTCGTTTTCATCTTCCCCACTTCCTCACCCTCCTTCGCCTCCCTTCTCCACGAAGAGAACAACTCCTTCCTCTCCCTCGTCGCTCTTCATGCCCAGCTCAACTCCACCCGCCGGAGCCCACCCTCCGACTCCACCTTCGACGTCTCTCGCTTCCACAGGTCCCCCGGAAGAGGGGACTCCATCTGGGGGAGGAAAATTCGAAGCTTTTGCAATAGCTCCGAGAGTGAGTTCACTCGGCCGAGTTACGGCTCGGTGTTGAGTTTCGACGCCGACGAACTCGACCCCGAGAACTCTCTCGCTGGCTTCCTCGACCGTGTTCCACTCAGCTTACGACGCTGGGCGTGTTACCCCATGCTGCTCGGGCGAGTCAGGAGGAATTTCAAACATGTCATGCTCGTGGACGTTGACAGCGTGTTGATTTTTAACGACCCACTCGGGCGATTCAGGAATCGGAGTCCCGACTCGGTTTTCGTTTTCCCTAAACGCGGTAGGAACTCGGAGCGAACTCAGTCTCGTCGCGTTGTCAACTCGGCGGTTTTGATGGGCGGTGCTCGAGGGATCCGGCGCGTGTCGCAGGCGATGCTGGTGGAAATTGTGCGAGCCGCGGTGCAGGTGAAGAGGAAGAACTCGGTGTCGGACTCGGCCATTCTGAGTCAACTCGCTAGCAAGGAGTTCGTGTTGAAGAACGTTGATTTGATCGTGGCGAGCGAGCCGTTACCGGAACCGAGTCCGCTCGCATTTGACGCGACGTCGTTTTCGGATCATCTGATAATTGAACGGGGTGTGGGTAACTCTGATCTAAATTCCATTGTTAATAGCCAAATTTGTTCTTCTGTGATCGATTCTTTTGTTTATAGGGATTGTCAACAATTGGAAAAACTAGAAAAATAAAGACAAAATAGAAAAAAAAAAATTAAAAAATTCTTACATTGAATTTGCTTTCAAAAAAGTATAGTAGTTTTACGACATAAATTTTCTGACCATCTCTCCTCTGTTATAACAGTTTTGTTGGTTGTTGTATAACTGTATATTTATTTGTTCAAGTTTCCTTGTGGACCAGTGCTGAATCTGACCTTACAATAAACAACCCTGTAACTTCACTCGTGTCAATGTTACATCTGGCTTTTAAACTTTTTTATTAGTCTATCAATGGATTGTTTAAAAGGTTTAATTAGTTTAATGCTATTTATTTTTTATTTTTTATTTAGATGTGTTATTTTGGTAGTCGTTTTTAAAATTGTGTTATTTTAGTTTAAATTTTTGAATAAAATGTTTAAATCAAGTTTCAGACAAAAATTAATAAAATCGTTAACTTAATTCATAACTTTTATTATTAAATTTTAATATAAATATCAATACTTAATTTTGTAGGTCATTTTAAAAATTAATATCATTAATAATGTTAATAATTTTTTTGTTGAAAATGATTTTTAGAAATTGAGACTCAATTGATATTTTTTTAAAGACAGATATTAAACTAACAAATATAAAAAAAAGTAAATATCATCTGACTAATTAAATCTCAATTAAAATATAAAAATAAAATATAATTGTGTATATAACATGATAATGGAATCAAAATTATAAATTACCAAAACGGAAAAAGGAAAAAAAAAAGTTAATCATAGGTAAAATTAACATTTTTTTGTTCAGTTTTGTCTACTGTGAATTCTTTAACTACTTTCTGGAACATAATTATTAATGCTGTTATTGATAACTTAACAGCAGGAAAAAGTCAAAGCACTTATTTATGTGTGAGAAATGTGAATGGGGGCGTGTGACGCGTGCTCCTTTTGGGGGTTAAAGTCCAAAAGAAAGAGAAGAAAAAATGGAGTGAATGTGAGCGAGTGGAAGAGTAGTAGCTGTAAAGCGCGTTGATTGTGGCATGTGGTACTAATCTTTATGCCCACCCTGGTGATTAATAATTAATAGGTATTGTTTGGTTGTGAATTTTTGGAATTCGAGCTTTATAAAGCACAGAAGCCGCCGAAACGCGCTTTTAGACGCATTCTCCTCCTAAACTGCTTGGTCTGGCTTTTATGCCCAAACAAGGTCCACTGCTTGGAGCGGTGTAAAAGCGATAGTTTTGGGTTTAGTTTAATGAAAAAAGGTTATGGGGTAATGCATATTCTTAACTATTAAGAACCGATTAAGAAGATATATATTTATATTTTTGGTTTATAATTTTTTTAGTATGTATGACCTGATATCGCCATATTATTTATTGAGTGACTAAAAACACATATTACAAAAATATAATACAAGTGATTGCCTTGTCAAACTTCTAGATGATTTATACTGAATTGAAGAGAGAGATTTGAGTCTAAGACATGTTGGGTTTTGATTACGGACTAAAACCAAGAGTAAAAAATAAAAATGGTAAAAGAAAAAAATAATAAACCCAATAGAAAAAGTTAGAGAAGTTTTTTAGGTGAAATCTTAAATATATACTTTTTGTAATAAATGCGAGGGAACCAAAAGACCCTTTTATTGGACTAGACACCCCTAGATGACACTATTGTTGAAGAGTGGAAACACTTAATGCAGTCTTTTGATAAGAATTATTTCTCTATTATTTATCATAGATAGCTCTTTCTCTTGCTTCAAAAAGATTGTTCAACTTCTAGAATTTAGGTTGAGAACTTTGCTGGGATTCTCCATTATTTTAAGTTGACTTATGATAAATTTAATAATTTCATATTATTTAAGAATTAATATCAATTGTATCGTGGCATGAGTTTTAACTTCTAAAATAAACGATATCTCAAATAAGATAATTAACTTTAATGATAGTAAATAGTATCTCAACGAATTTAAAGTCAAAATAAGTCTATCAATTATATCATAGATGAAAAGATAAATAATTATCTGTGGAGACAGAAATTCTCAAAATCTTAATAAATATACGTAAACATATAAGTGTCATTGGAAGTGATACATATTTTTTAAATGATAAAATTAGAAAAACATATCAAGATTAGTGTGTTGTTATGGGTTCTAATTTAGTTATCTTATTTTTCTAATATAGGTTTTAATTAAATTTAGCTTTTATTTTGTCAATGGGAATTTTTGAATTATTTAAATTATTTAAACCTTTACCCTTAATTAACAATTCTAATTCCTTAAGTGAAATTAAAGCTAAATATACACTAAGATTAACTTTTTCTAACGAGAATGAACACCTTATAACTATTCTTAACTTCAATTTTTACTAAATTAGTATATCAAAACACACGTATACAAAAATTGATTTCTTAAATATGTATATATTGTTCCATGTTTTTTATAATTAAGCTAATAAACATATTTAATATTTCCATGGTCATTTTTGCCGATATAACTAGGAGTACCAACAGACTCCCATGAAAAAAAAAAATTATGAATACAAACTATTAAACATCTAATAAGAAATTATAAAATCCTATAAACCAATCTGGTCCAAAAAGAGTACTCCAAAACATAATTCGGAAATATATTTCCAAAATGATTATTCTGTAACATATGTTTCGAAATGGATATTTAAAAAATATATTGCACAATGAGCATTCCGAAATGCTTTTAGTTTTGTTTTCCCCTTTCTGAAATTTCCAATCCAGGACACACTCCTGTCTTCTAGCCGCCCAAACCCGCCAAAAGGAATAATGTAATTTTTTCAATTTCTATGAATAATTAAGCCAAACCATAATAATATATATGACTTTCTTCTAAAATCTAGTTAATTGAAAATTTTAAACCAGTTTGGTCACCATTTATTTTCGTATTCGTAGACAAATAGATATGTATCAAGTGTGATGTTAGTTTGACATTGACGATTCTCCCATTAATAAATTAGTTATATCATATTCAACAGCTTAGTAATTTAATGAAGGTAATTTAAATATTTTTTTAATATACCTCCTTTAGAGTAGTTCTAGTAACATTTAAAAGAATGCCCACATAAGTAAAATTCAAAATCAATTACGCATATTTAAATACGTTTTCTAAAGTAATATTTTTCAAACTTATACAATAAAATTTTATTTAAATTAACCAATCCTAGTAAACAAATTCCATTTTAACTAAACGAATGTACAATGTTATCCAAAATTCAAAAGCTCCAGCAATTAAATAATAATAATAATGATAATAAAGATAACATCATTTACATAATACAAATTAACTAAAAATAACAAACTTTTTTATGTTCCATTATATTGTGTTATAAGTGTAAAAGAAAAAAAAACAATACATATACACCCGCCTTTCTAACCAATGACAAATTATAAAGCAAATAGCACAAGATATATAAAATACAAACTTGAGAAAATAAAAGAATTGGACCTCACCACTGTCTAGTGTCTTCATTGCTACAATATGCAAACATTGCAAGAGGCAGCAGCGGCAATCTAAAAGGAGAAAACTAAAAATCACTCTCCATGCAGCGTCACATTCAAACTTGGACACTAACCACAGCTACGTCCATCATATAGGCCGAAAGCAAAACGCTATCATATGAACCCAAACTATGGTATATACCCAATAAAACCCTATCCAACAGATAAGAGCATTTTAAGATAACTGAGGAAAGCTATAGTAACAAAAGAAGCAGATTGCAAGTCTAGAACAATTCATATTTCTTTTTCAGAATGTCTTGCTTCCATCTTGGCAACTTATAAAATGCCTCTTTTTCCATTCCAAATATAGCGTTGAAGTCCTCCTCCGACAGATAGGCCTGACCAGTAAAAATTAACAAAGAAAAATGTTATTTCAATCTACGCATAAAATTAACAGAATAATATATCACCAAAGAGGAATGCAATTAAAGATGCCCTTTCAGGAGTTTTGATATATTATATCAATACAAATTTCAGGTAGGGGGCTTATATTTCAAATTAATTTTAATCTAATAAAAAAAAACAATAGAAAGCAACTAACCTCCCTCCGGTTAAGATCAACTCCAGGCAAATCATTAACAGATCTAGTCTTCAATTGCTCATAAGTAAACGTCCTTTGACTACCATCCGACTCCTCCACGATTTCTTGTTTTGGTTCCATATCCTCATTGCTAGCAGTTTCAGGGGCAAGTTCCTCTGTTGTTTCCTTGGCCTCTGCAACTTCTTCGACTTCAGAGGATTCACTCTTAGCTTCTGCAGCAAGAACTTGAACAAATAGTGTGCAAACGATCGTCAATTTTTTTTTAATCCAAAGCAGGCACTTAATAGTCCGGTTTCAAATAAGGGAAAGAAAAAACTTAAAAATTTATTAAATTGGCATGTGCTGTTTCTACTCTTAAGTCTGAAAAAAGTTTAAGGTATTTCAAGAATGTAGTACAATGGGTATGGTTGACAAACTTTTCAATACATACTTTTAGTAGAAGAAAATTAGATCATGCATAACTTAATTTTTACTTATTATTTTCTCCCCTAGAAGTGCCTTGTACAAAAGTTCATCCAAACATGTGTACTGCACAACAACGTTTCCACTACTTGTAGTTTACTAGCACGAGGTAAAGACAATTGCAGAATATACTACTATGATTAAATCATCAAACAAGAACATTATTAGAATTGAACAAAAGGATTTACATTCATTGTTCAAAAGAAAAAACACAAATATCATAGTAGGGGTTGTGAAATGTTTAACTTCGCAAACCCATTGAATTCAACATCACAATTAGATAAAAAAAAAACCTACTTTTCTTACCAGTGGGGCTATTTTCAGTGAGAGGACTACTGCTGGCCACAGGAGAACCATCGGGTGTTATTATCTTCTTTTCAGCAGTAAGAACTTGTGAAAGAGCAGCCACTGCTGCAGCTCTTTGTGATCCTTGACCTTTTCCGGATGCCTTTGGAGGAGTTACAGGCTTTGTCCCAGATGATGAATTAAATGCAGAGTTCAAAGCAGCTAAAGCTTCTGCCCTTTGTCTTGGTCCTCCTTGGCTTAACCCATTCAATCTATCTTGTGTCTGAAAGAACACACAAGATTAATTAGTTCCCTGATGATAATTGACCAGAAACCAGATTACCAAAACGAACAGAAACCACAAAGAGCACATGTGATCCCCACTCGGGGTAATTTTATTGAAGTAAATCCACTCTTAATTTATTCTCACTTATCCATTCAGAGCAAAACGAATTCTAAAACTTCACCTGTTTAACTTCCAATAACAAAATAAAGAGAATGCTATTTAATATTCTCTATTTGTTATACTGAATTATCAACTAATCTACTTTTGGTTTAAAGATCATTGACTATAAAGGTACTCGATCATCTATAGAAGTAACCATACCATACTGGGTGCTTTCTCAGATGATGAACTAAATGCATTGTTCAAAGCAGCCAAAGCTTCAGCTCTTTGTCTTGGTCCCCCCAGACTTGACCCATTTGACTTATCCTATCACCAGAATCAACAAAGTCTCATTAGACAGTAGAGGAACATACAGCATACTAATTAATGCCAACATCCAAATCAGGCATGATATTTATTGCACTGAAAAAATTGCATCTGCACAAACCTATACAACCCATAACTTGGAAAAATAAATATTTATTTATACAAAAGCAGCATGGGTGGGTTAAATATTAGTAGTTGAATCTTTGCATGTAAAAAACATTGCTTATACTCAAGTTCTTTTTAAGTTGGTTTCGATAAATATGACACAATAGTCTCTAAAGTGGATTAATTTGCATGGTCCAAATTTTACCACATAAAAATGAGAAATTGAGCCATACCTCGACAGCATGGCCAATCCCAAAGAGTAGCGCCACCTTTTTCTGAAATGAGTTCCCCTGAACCTGCACAGTAAATTTATTTTGGTAAGTCTCTCAACCGCAACACACATAGACAGCACTAACTAAACTTCTTCATACATGGGAGCTGTACTATGTTATATTCAGAACTTTAAGAACCCTATCAACAATAACAACAATCACACGGAATATCACTAAACTTGCTAGTAAACCAATAAAACTGTCCTCTTCTCAACCAGCAAAGACATACAAAATGAAGCTAAATTAAACGAGTGAAAATGATTAATTTTTCAAAGAAAATACATAACACCTCAAACTGAAAAAGGGATAATTTTGTGTTAAAGTACATACCACAGCTTTTGCATGATCCCAAGAAAAGTATGTTGTGAAAAAGCAAGGTTCATTCCCCTCTGTTACTTTAAACACTGGTACATGTGGAGATAGTCCCTCCAGAGATGCAGCAATATCTATGTATTTCTGAAGGAAGCATTCGAGTATGCATCAACAATTTCAAGCAGAAGAAAATATACAAAATAAAAGCCATATGCTTTTTAGCATGTTACCTGACCAATTTCAAAAGCATTTTGCTTTTCTTTTGGGTCCACAGAATAACCGACCCAAATAAACACTTCTGCGTGTGTGTCAAGTACAAGGATATCCTCTGGAAGCAGGTCATCTTGTGAGAAATTGTAAACTTCCTCTACCTGCAGGGTAAAATTTAAGAAAACTAATTAGAATACATTCAGAATCTCCTGTCCTCACTGTATACAAATTTCATATAAATATGGAAAAAAAATTAATGAAGGTGCAGTAACAAAGCTCACCTTGAACTTTCCTGGTGGACCCACAATGGAAAAACAGAAATGGTCAGTGTATCAATCAACAATATGCAACTGCATAATAATATTATATAATTATATAATAAGTAACATGACAAGAAAATGTTACCTTTATTAAATGATATGCCGAACAAATGTGGATCTCTGACAACTTCGTTAACAACTTTCTTGCTGGTGTAAGCTTGTTTTCCTCCTAGTGCAGACCAGAAAGCTGAGCTTTCTGTTCCTTCTTTAGCATGCTTTAGAGTAACTCCAGGCTGAATACCGACAGTTTTCTCGTGAGAAAATAATGTATATAGCAAACCTACTATTAACTCTATCGTCATGTTAAGCAAACAACTTAGTTTGGATGGAGGTAAGAAATAATAGAAAAGCATGTCGGTTTAGCCTGCTTATATTCAAATTCAAAATAGGTACCAAAGGGACCAACAGAACGTTCTGACCTGCGAACTAACCTTTTTTGCTCCCCCTTACATTTATAGGATTTTCTTAGTCTTTCCAATATGTTCAATATCTTTTTTTTTAATTTTAATTCCTACAAATATGCCATTTTTAACTTTGGTCCCTTACAAATATATCATTTTTTGTCTTTAATCCTTAAATATGTTATTCTTTTGTTTCGGTCCTTGATGACATCATACACTGATGTGGCACTTTTGGTGACATCATCATTACGGACGTGCAAATTTTGCTTATATGGGATGATATGACATCATCAACGTTAATTTTGACATCTAGAATTACGGCAGGTACTACCTAAAAAATGTGCTAATGCTAAAGTAAAATAAAATAAAAAAAACCAAAAACAAAAAGACCACAATTTATCAAGGACGGAAAAGACATAATTGGGCCTAGAACTTACACCCAACGACATTTTTATCCTCTAAAAGATTTTATTGTACAGCTACTTTGTAAAAGAAAAAGAAAACAAACACGTATCCAGCCTCAATTCTATGCCACACAGCCACAATTTTGATACATCAATCAAAATAGTGATCTGAACTTCAAAATGAAGCTCTCTCAACTCATGATACATCCCTAGGGGCATATTGTGTGTCCATACCACTCTATATAAAGAAATGAGAGTCTTCCGGTTCCAAGATAATGAGGAAAGACGGATCTTTAGCAATTACTATAGACTCAAACAAGTTTAAATTGTACAAAATTGAGAATTGGGAATTGTTTAAGCTGTAAAATTTTGTGGAAGTGCTTCAATAATTTTAAATAAGACCAAAAACCTAGATCCCAAGACCTTACCCTTAAAAATTCAGCAACCTTTGCTGCTAGCTGTTGCTGCTCAAAAGAACACTGATTCCCATGCCAGATAAAAACTGTAGAGCCAGACTGCAGGACAAAACTCTCAAAAGAATTCAATGATGACGGCACCTGTATAAGAATGACATAATTATGAAGGACTGGGAAAAAATATGTTCTACAAATATACATAATGGAGAGGAAAAAAGTAAATATTTTGATGGGTACATACCGCATCAACTTGTACAGATTTATTGTTATGAATAGAAGTTCCACCCATTCGAATAAGTGCAATACTCTCTGATGTGTATGTCTCATCTGATGCATCTTTGTCTGCTAATAAATTCTTGTACCCGGAGCTCAATCCTCCCTAAAATACGTGTATGTCATAACATAATTAGTTTTTTTTTCTAAGACATACTGTATATTACTTAAAGCAACATATAGTTCTGGTCATGATACCTTAAGTATCACCATTGGTTGGAAAATAGCAACAAATTGTGGTGGCTCTTTGCCTTCAAATATGCGACCCTGAAAGAAACTAATGTGAATTATACACGTTTTCCATGCAACATACTCAAATTGACACTAGTGTTTACGATACCTGTACAGGTCTACCCTTTAATGAGGAAAACATTGTATTGGCCAACCGAGTAGCAGTTGTCTGGTCCTCCTGAATAGTAAATTTAACCAAAGGTCGAAGCATTCAAATTGAATTAAGTAGGGATAAATAATTATGAAACAAATAATAGGTACTGAAAAGCAATAATTATTTTAATTGCACATAATGATTTATGACAAGTTATACCTTCAAGACGAAATAAATCTCAAGTAGTTGACTAATAGGTGATTACTCATTAACCACTTTTTGAACAATGTTAATCAGTAAAGTTAATCAGTAAACCGGTCAATTACCCAGTGTTCCAGCACTATTCCTTTCCTAAAGAAGGAGAATTAAATAATAGTTACCATATATATAAGGTGTGTGTGTGTGCCTAGCATGCACTACTGCGTGAACACATGTATGTATATGTAAATATATATATAGTTGAATATAATTTATCCAGGTATAGATTGTTTGATATGGAATAACTTTACAGATATAGATTATGGTAACTAACAGAGTATAGTTTGATCACATGAATCCAAATATATCCTGCCAAGACACCAATAAATAAAGCTAAGGCTTTGATATTCACAACGTCAATCACAGCCAAAAAATTTAAACCGAGTTAAATAACAAAAACATGTTTTCCTATACATCCAAATTCTAGTTAAGTCCTAATAGTGTTTGGCACTGAAGATAGTATCAAATTGAAACTTTACAATCCTCACAATCACAATGAATCTAGATCTCAAACTGAAGGACATAAATTACCTCAATGCTGTCTTTACCAAACCAACAGCACAAGAAGAAGTCTTCTTTCCTCTCACCGGTATGATATGTGTACAGTACAATATAACAATCTCCACTATAAAATTTACCAATCTCCTCCTTTGGCAATGCAGTCTTGGCATCTCCATTAATTCGCCATACCTAAAAATTTAAATAATATTACATGTTCAGAGGTGTAAATTAATCAAGCCAGGGAAAGTTTATAAAGGAAATTATAACCCCCACCTCTATCTTCCCACCTCCTTCAAGCAAAGGTGGAATTGCCTCATTTACAGGGGTATTTTTGGCCATTCCTTTGACACCCATACCTTGTTGCTTAAGCAATGCTAACAGTGCATCAAACAGCACACTTGTCAGCATGGCTTATCTACACAAAATGGCAAGTCAAAATACATGAGAGAAGATATGATATTCACCTGCAACTTTTCCTCTTCCTTCCTCTGCATTGGTATTAGCAGATCCAGATGGCCAAGAATCAAAGTTGGACTTAAATGAATGTGTCTCGTAACCTTGAATAATCCTGGTTATCCTAGTAGATTTTGGCCTATTTTGGCTTGTAACAAACTCCTGCAGATATTCATAAATTAATGGTCCACTTTTAACTAACAAAGAGATGGATTCTGTAAGAAATAGATTCTAGAATGGCATTACCTCAACAGCTTGGCAGGCTGCTTTTCGTTCTTCTACTTGAGTTACCCGACCAACCCAGACAAATACCTCAGCACCACAGTCCAATAAATAGCATTTGTTGTTTTCCAACAATGATTTAGACAGTTCACCTTCCACGGGCGTAACCTCACCATTAGCAATACTGGAAGGAGAGTGCATAGGGAGTTAAGTCCTCATTTTAGTTATCAGAATGAAGCATTGTCAACAATCATAATGCTAATCAACACATGATGATGCCAACATTTCTTCCAGGTCAAAAAACTAAAATTAATGCACACATATAGAGCAGATGAAGCATAAACTTCATACGAATTTATATTGATAAAATTACTATCTCATACTGCTCAATACTCCACCAAACACCTCAATCTACTCAATGTAGCACTGGGGCTCTCCGTAATACTAAATCCTATCATAACACCATCCCTAAAACCCAACATATCTCTGGGTCACTCTACAGTACTTCATTATGTCATACTTCATTCAACATCCTTGTGCGTGAGAAACCTTCAAAATATCCCTTTGAGACCCTAACAACCAGCTCTAATATTGATAAATGAGCGCAGTAAAGGACTTAATACTCTATTGAATCTCTAATACTACTTAAAGTGCGATCTAGACCCCCATAATACCCAAGTCACTTTCATTAAATATTTTAACTAATACGATGATAATATTAAGGTGAGCACTAACACTTAAATACTGTATTTAGTCTCTCATACCACTTAATGTGGGATTTCTACATCCTAAAATACCCATGTCCCCATCATTAAAAATTTTAATGAGTATGATGATAGTGCTATTTAACGGAAAAAAAATTGCTGTCCTCATTAAAATTTAATAAGCAGCAACAGAAAGGCATATTCATGCATCAGGTAGAATTAGAAGAATTAAAAAACGTCCATGATTTCAAACAAAATCTCATTTGACACAAATACACAGAAATTGGGTGTAAAACCTATGCATTGACCAAAAAATGGAATTGGGCTCTATGAGCCAATTGTCAATAAATATATCTACAACAAGATCCTTTTGCCAACATCTCTAAAACTTTTATCTGATTTTCTAATCCCCTTCTTAATAGGAGTGTCTTCCCCTATATTCATCTTCAGCGTTAGGTTTCTATCAGTATTCTCCTAACATAGATGAAAACAAGAGCATACGGTATCTTAATAATATTTTTTACAAAAATAAGGTAGTATACCAATTAATTATAAATAACTTTTCTAATTGTCTTTGATACTTGCACATCAGATGATTTACTGATTTAAAAATAAAATATAGTAGCTGAAAATTCATTTGTTTTGATGGTATTATTTTGTCTTCGTTAAAAAATGACCAAATACATCTGTAGTTGTATAACCTTCTCAAAACAGATGCATGGAGTGGAGGAAGGGCAATAGGGCTTGAGGAGCATAAAACCACCAATTAATTATAAATAACTTTTCTAATTGTCTTTGATACTTGCACATCAGATGATTTACCGATTTAAAAATAAAATATAGTAGCTGAAAATTCATTTGTTTTGATGGTATTATTTTGTCTTAGTTTAAAAAATTACCAAATACATCTGTAGTTGTATAACATTCTCAAAACAGATGCATGGAGTGGAGGAAGGGCAATAGAGCTTGAGGAGCATAAAACCAACATACCTATAAAGCTGAGCAGGAATTGACTCTGGAATAACATCATCCTCACTGACTACCTTCTTCCCAATGGGAGCAAAACCACCAAAGAGGACCCAAAACTCACCTGAGTCAGACTCTGTGTCTAACTTACCATCATCTGAAAAGTGGAGTAGTTTTTATTAAGCAAAAAACTAAATGAAGTGCATCTGATGAACAGAAGTACTGAATTATGTAATAGGAAAATTTCCCTTACCAACAATTGCAACATCACATTTCCCTTTATGATATTTTTCTTTAAGGAATTGTATAACTTCCAAAGATTTGGCTCTTTCCTGAATATTGGAATTTGCACCATTGAACTGGTATATCTTATTCTCAGTGTCGACTATGAATACATCATCATGATTCAATGAAGACCTTGCAAAAGGGATCTATCAAAAAGAAAAATGTTTAACTGCATGTTCTCCAAATTAATGAATTTAATGAAAATAGAAAACTATACCTGTCTTAATCTAACAACTCTTTTCCCTTTGCATACATACAAACGTGTTTCAAACTCCTCTTCTTCAGGTTTTGTAAACCCAGATGCCACACCACCCGCTAATGGTATTATACATGGTTTAAAGTATGACAAAAACTTGTCAGATTCATGACCTTGGATTTCCCTGTGCTGCACTGCACGGCCTCCAAGAGCAGCATCTAGTTCAACGGTTTTAATGGCTGCAGTTCCAGCCTCATCCTAGAAGTGAAATCAGTGTCAATCAAGACTATTATTCTGTCAAAAAGATATTTATTGGTTTATGTATTTCCAAACAGATGTAAACCATGTTCAAAATATCTCAAACATCAAAATATTTTAAAAACAAGACGGTTAAAACACCTTGGAATAGTTAATTTTCAGAAAAAAAAAAAGAAAAAAAACTCAAAATAGTTAAATTTTAAAAAGGCACAACTCTACAAGCTTCAGTATTTTACCCACCTCTTCATTTAAGGAGGGACAAAAAGTAATTTAAGATAAATTTGGCATGATTCAGGATGGAGATGGAAGAGGGCGAAAGTTCAAACTTACCTGACTTGTATCTTTTCCAATCCAGAAATGTAAATCATAAAAATAACTGCCACTTTTGCCTTGAGTTGTCTGCATAGGCACATAGAACGATTGCTCAAAATATAAATGAAAGAAAAAGATAACAACCTATATTTCACACGTAAAGAAATTATGTGATTGTGCGGTTTCCTTATACATCTTGTATATTGTATCTAATCTAACACTGTGGATTATCATCTACTTTAATATTCACAGAATGAAGTGAGTCATTTACAGCATTGCACAAAGGGTTAAAAAAGATCAACTATCTCCAAAATATCCAGCCTTATCACCAAACTGCAACACCACATACACTTGCAAACATATCAATGTTCCAAGGTAATATCGGATATAGTACATACCTGCAAGATGATATAAGAATCTCCCATGTAGAATTTTCCATGCTCAGATTTGGGCAAAGGAACTGGCTGAAAATTCTCAATCCTCCATATTTCAGTTCCTCTACAGAATGTCAAGTTTCAAACTCTCAAAGCATATAGTACATTCAATATGTAAAAAATAGGATGAATGCTAGACATAAAATTATTAATGTCTAAATCCAACAGTATTCAGGGTAAAAAGTTCATGACATGGAACCAGAGACTCTATAACCTTCTGGTCCAAAGTCTAATCTTTGCTGTCCATGATTCTTATTGATAAAAGTTAATTTCAACATAGACCAAGGTTAGGTTTATGATAGTGAATCAAGTAGTGTTTATAGCTGAATGGTTCAATTATTCTTTCTTATATTTTACTCCTCAACTTTACTTTAGTGATAAAGAAAAAGATATATATATATATATATATATATATATATATATATATACACACACACACACACATATATATATATATATATATATACACATATATATATACACATATATATATACATATATATATATATATACATATATATATATATATATATATATATATATATATTCCTTATTTTTTTATAAATCAAACCCTTTACTAAAAGGATACACTCTTTGACCAACTCCCTGAAATGCAGGATCCAAAACTTTTGCTGAGCTAGACATGGCTCAAGTTCCTTCTAAAGTATCCTCTCTCTACAATGTGAAGGTAATCCACTGCATGAAGAAACCGATGTTAACAAAAAAATAAGAACAAGAAAACCATTCGTCACTATGCACATAAACATGTAGAGAACATCAGGCATCAAAAACCCTCACTTTCTTAAACATAAAATAGTTTTCTGTATCTTTCAACTATCAACCATAGCACGGGCTGAAAGATTTTCCCGTTCGTTCTGGAAGAATAAATCATAGAAAGATTTTTCCCCAAATTCCAACTCTACTTTTAGGATAAATTGTGCTACTATGTCTTCTCTACCACATTATGCACAAATAGCAAAAATATTGTATGTTAATTGGAAAATGACTAAATCAAGGAAAAAGAGTCAACTTTTGGGTCTCAAGTCACAAATTATACATTTAAATTATTCTAGAAGACATGATGAAACAAAAATATAGATGGAACAAAAAATCCAAACATCCACAAAATGTGGCCACCTTTCATATTCACCAATATCCATAGGCATTATGGAAGTTTCATGTCAGGCATTGACAATCATAAATTTACGCTAGAGATTGGAACCTAAGGAGGAATTAGATGGATATCGGTCCAATAGGTGGAAGCACACACAAATCCATCCTGCTTCTACAAGGAGATATGTTGAGATCAACAGATCTACATTCAGGTTCAAACCAAACTTTGGGATTCTAAAACTAAGTAGTCCAACCAACTGAACTACAGACATATATTCAAACAAAAGTAAGCAGAGAGATGCTTGAATTAAAAATATATAGAACAGGACCTAAATTTGAACACATTGAGACCCAAAAGAACTCAAATTTGGTTTATTATTAAGTCAGAAAAAAAAATGTTATCGATAATATAGGAAAAAAAGTATGCTTCACATAAGGTTGTGGTAAAGCATGTTTGTTAAAATGTAGTAGATGGTAATTTCAGAAGTTGTCTAACTAAAACTCCTCTACAAGAAATATTTCAAATTTTCTAAAGAAACAACTTGTCCTTGTTATATGAATGCATACATACATACATACATACTTGCATACAACACATAAACACACCCAGAAACATAAGATAACCAAACTTATATACATTCTATTTGGATTGGAGTCAACCTAGTTTTTTAGTTGACAAAAAACTGAATTCACTGTGCCCGGGGTTCTATAACAAAAGAAAGCAAAATAATAACATGTAAGGCAAGAAGGATAACTCTAAAATGTAAACAATTTTCAAGCAATGAGAATGCATTACTCAGGCCGCACAGATTTTTAACTGCTTTTCAGCGAAGATCACAGTTTGCAATTACAGTGACCTAAATATGTCATCATTTTAAATTTTTCAGGCTATCACAAGTCCAAATTATCTTCCATAACAAGGTTTGGCCAATCATTCTATTCAACAACATCATATGTCTTGTCAATATTCTCAAGCAATGTTTGAGATGGAAAAAAAAAATTGAAGTCATCTTTATCTTAGAAAAATCTCATTGGTATCTGATTTAAGCATCCATGATTAAGCAGTTATCAGCAACATATTTCATCAGCTTCAGCATTTCTCCACCATCACAAATCACAATTCAACAAATGATATCATCAATTACCAATAAAGGAACGGTATTGTTTTCTCTTATTTTTATCTTCTTTATGCAATCGTAAACCAATTAGCATTTGCAAATTAATATTAATATGCAAAGGAACACTGTCCCATAATTGCACTATTTTCACCACAGATTACTTCTTTGACCAATGAAGCAACAAATTCCTCGTTACCAGAACAACCATCTATGACATTCATGTCCCAGGCTTCCCAGTTCTCAAATTAGGCTGATACTGTAAACCAAGAGCAATAATACCACCTTAGAGTGCTATCGCTGCAAACCGCAAAGATTTCTCCGAATAATTTATCTTCTACAGCTTTCTCCTCCATAAAACTTCTCTCAAATAAAATCAAATCAATAATAGCCAACTCGGGAAAGCATTCCATTGTTTGCCAAAACCAGAGAACCTATATAAGATTACACTCACGGCTATGTAATTGTAAAACCGTGGAAGTTTGAGCACTGAGTTGATAGGCCTTGAAGCATCAAACACCAATTTAAAAAGAAAAAAACGAAGGATTTTAAACTTAGAAACGCCAATTACGTTAGACTTGAATACTAAGATCCACCAGCACCGGTCATCTAATATTCATTTCATTTTTTCATTTCTCCTCTCAAATTAAAAGCAAACAGAAAAAAAAAAAAAAAAAAAAAAAAAAAAACAAAAACAAAAAAAAAAAAAAAAAAAAAAAAAAAAAAAAAAAAAAAAACAAAAAAAACAAAAAAAAAAAAAAAACAAAAACAA
>Ga0214542_1008087_pt1 | contig 17732 bp, 16 predicted proteins | sample CNSS1metaG_FD_160096 | JGI IMG/M metagenome (GOLD analysis project Ga0214542, IMG submission 160096) | Root nodule microbial communities from cowpea collected in UCLA plant growth center, Los Angeles, California, USA - CNSS1 | ecosystem: Host-associated > Plants > Roots > Nodule | place: USA... | reverse complement strand
AACGAACGATTAATATATATATATATATATATATATATATATATATATATATATATATATATATATATATATATATATAAATAAATAAATAAAGAGTAGACTTTATAAAATTATAAAAAAAATATAACATGTGAAAAAATTAGAGTAAACTCTATAAAAAATACAAAGGATATATTATGCAAAAATACGTAAAGTATATTTGTTATAAATATAAATCAGAATATATACATATTGGTGTAATGTGTATTACCAAATTCGTATAATCAATGCATGGACATATTCGTCTAGTATATTATGTTAGACTCGTTTAATCAATGTACGGACACACTCATCTAATGTGTATGGATAAAATTATCTAATATGTATTGCAAGACACGTCTAATATGAGAATGAATAGAATTGTCTAATGTATATTAATAGACTCGTATAATATGTTTATAAAAAGACTCGTGTAATTTATATTGCTATACTCATTTAATCAGTGTATGGACAAACTCATCTAACGTGTATTGCAAGACTCATCTAATTAGTGTATAGAAAGACTAGCCTAATGCATATTCTTAGACTCTTCTAATTAATATATTTTAATACATTGAATGACTTGTTTTATGTTTTATGCAGAAAATACTTGTCTAATTATTGCATGGATAAACTCGTATATTTTGTATTGCTAAACTCGTACAATTAGTGTATGAATAGACTTATCTAATGTATATTGAAACATCCATCCTAATCGATGAATCAATATATGTATTGTTAGACCCGACCAATCAATATATGAATGGTTTGTCTAATGTGTAATACTAGATGGATTTGATTAGTTCATTGACAACTCATCTAATTAACGTATAAAATGAATCATCTAATGATTTTTTCTGAACTCGTTCAATTAGGATATGGACAAAGTTGTTTGATTAATGTTTTTTAAATTTGTCTAAAGTGTATTACAAGACTTGTCCAATTAGTAAATGGACAAACTCATAATCATATTGTATTAATAGACTTTTCTATTTTTTGTATAAATATACTTGTCTAATAAATATTGATAAGGACATCTTATCTGTGCATGTTGTTGATAGACTCGTCTAATAAGTGTTTGGACAGACTCCACTAATGAGTATTTCTAGATTCGTGTAGTTAATGTATGAAATGTCTCATTTAATGTTACTTGTTTGTTATACTTGTCTATTAATTGTATGGACAAACTCGTTTAATGTATATATTGTTATACTTGTTTAATCATTGCATCGATGGACTTGTTTAGTATATTTTTTATATATTTGTTTAATCAATGAATGAAATGACTCGTCTAATGTTATTTTTTTCTATACTCATCTAATTCATATATGGACAGACTCGTTTAATGTATATTGCTAGACTTGTCTAATATTTTTTGTTATACTAATCTAATTAGTGTATAAACATATTGATCTAAAATTTATAAGTTAAAAAAAGAATTAAAACTTTAAATATAAGTTAATCATTAAAAAAAATTTAAATCACCAAGTAATTTGAAATTATAAAATATTAAATTAAAAATGAAAAAAATAGTATAGAACGAAAAAGTTAATATTTTAAATATAAGTTATTCTTTAATAATAAATATATTCAAAATATATTAATATTTTTCTAATAATGATTAAATTGTGTTTAAGGATACACATTAAAAAATATTTATTTATTTATTTTAAAAATCAACAAATTTTTATCAAGATTTTTAGAAATGCACATCGTTGATTAAATTGATTAACAAAATAATTTCAACTTTATATATAATTGATATTTTGAAGATTGATATAAAAATTTTAAATTTGATAAAGTAATAGTTCTATTTAAGAACTAAAATGATAATTTATAACATATTAAATATTAGAGGTGAAATATATTGCTATTTTCATGATAAATAAAATTAAAAACAAATTAAAGGGATAAAAAAGTAAAATAGTTTTTTAGAGAGACAATTTTTATATGAGTGTAAATAATAAAAAAATGAAAAGAATAGTATAAAAAAATTATAATTTAAATATAAATTACTTTTTAATAATTTATTAAATGACCAATTAATTATAAATTATAAAAAATATAGTATAAACAAATTAGTTTAAAAATAAAATAAATGGATAACAAAGTAAAATAAAATAAATTTGTGTACATGTTACAACAAAATAAATATAAATTAAAATTAAAATAATTTTCATATACCCATATAAATATAAATAAAAGGGAAATTAAAAATGTCAAATAATTAAAAAATTAACTTTTAAAATATTTGTCAATAAATAAAAATAAATAAATAATAAAATAATTTTTTTAGTATTTTTTCTTATATTATATTATAATAGTTTTATCGATATGTCATTTGATAATTATATTGTATGATTGAAATTAATTGAGATCGGTGACATGATTTGTTTTCTTTGATCTAGTTCAACCATTATACTTGCTCTTGTAGTCTAAAACTTCGGATTAGTTTGTGCCATCGTGATAGTAATTTTTGTACATATTTATGTTTGACCTAATTCTTATTATGAAGCTCTAATGGATAGAAATAATTTGAATGGTAGGAAAATTATTTATAAAATAAGAGTTCAAAATATAGAATTTTGTATACCTAGTTACCTTACTGTGTATGAATCTATGTATGGCAAAATATATATATCAAAATTATATTGGAGAATTATGTTTTAGGGAAAAAATGTTTGATATATAAGCATAATTAATTATATTATTAAAATATTGTAATCCATCATGTATAGTATGGCCTACCGCCGGACCATCGGTCATGCGGACCCTCATTAATGAAGACAACTGACAGGATGCACGACCCATTGGTCGGGCGACCACACCAAAACCTGGATCAGCAGGTAAAAGGTTGATTAAAGTAAATACAAGTCAGTAATCAGGTTTAAAACGCAACTGGACCATGATTAAGAAACCCTAATCACAGGTTCATACCAAAAACTATAAATAGAGGCCTAAGGTATGTTGGTAAGAACCTTTAACTCGCATTTTATTACAACATTTACTGCTACCTACCGATCGGTCTTAAACTGACTTAAGCATCAGAGCCTTTCAGATAGGTACCCCGATCGCCCGACCAGCCGAACGGGAGGAGAGAAGACGCTAAGCAAAAGAAAGAACTATATAAGCTCACTAAGGAGGACGTCAGACAAAGGACTCGAGGGTAATTTGAGTGTTGGGAGTAGGTGCTTGGTCCCTACACCCGAAACATTTTGGTGCCCACTGTGGGGTCGAGTAGTCATGTATAAACCTTACACCCTCATGGTGACCACTAGAAACCAGACGAGTAACACAAACGAAAGAGGAATGGCCGACCAACCGACCGGGGTTCCCTACGGGACCCGAACTAAGCTCTTTCGATCAAAGGGTGAGCTTCCTCGAAAACCCCGTTCAAACAGCACCGACCTAAGCGGTCAAACGAAACCCCGATAGGGTCAACGGTAAAGATTTGCATCAATAAAAAAGGGTGTTTCTCCTGTCTCGATCATCACTTACACGAGAGGCTGACCGACCGACCGGGGCTCCCTACGGGACCCGAACTAAGCCTGTTCGATCAAAGGGTGAGCTTCCTCGAAAGCCCCATTCGAACAGCACCGACCTAAGCGGTCAAACGAAACCCCAATAGGGTGCAACGATAAAGATTTGCATCAATAAAAAAAGGGTGTTTCTCTTGTCTCGATCATCACTTACACGATAGGCATCTTAGGTTTATAAGGAGGGGGTATCACTAGGGAGATAACAAACACCAATGAGACCTAAGCCTAACCACATAAGACTCTAACACAACTCTCAACCCAAAACCTTAAGGCAATAGGTTTATGGGTCTTTATTCTTATATAGTGCTCTACTTTCTCATTTCTGGTCAATGTGGGACTTAGACTCACACTTGGATTCCTAACAAGGCCGACGGACCGGGGCTCCCTCAGGACCCGAACTAAGCATGTTCGATCAAAGGGTGAGCTTCCTCGAAAGCCCCGTCGAACAGCACTGACTGAAGCGGTGAAACGAAACCCCGATCGGGTATAAGTGACACGCGCTGTCAAAACAAACGCCCCTACAGGGCTTTACAATAACTTAGGTAAAAACAGCTTTTCAATGACGGCCGACCGATCGAAGCGGTCGAACGAAACCCCGATAGGGTATAAGTAACACGCGCTGTCAAAACGAACGTCCCTACAGGGCTTTACAATAACTTAGAGCGAAAAATAGCTTTTCAATGACGGCCGACCGACCGAAGCGGTCAACAAAACTCCGATAGGGTATAAGTGACACACGCTGTCAAAACGAATGCCCCTACAAGGCTTTACAATAACTTAGCTAAAAATAGTTTTTCAATGACGACCGACCGACCGAGGATCCCTACGGAACCCGAACCAAGCTTGTTCGATCAAGGGGCGAGCTTTCTCGAAAGCCCCGTTTGAACAGCACTGCCCAAGCGGTCAAACGGAACCCCGATAGGGTATAAGTGACACGTGCTGTCAAAATGAACATCCCAACCTGAGCTGATTAACAAATAAATAACCAAAGTGAGGCAAACACGTAAGCTGATCGTCATCAACAAAGAATCCTATCATTTCACAGTGTCCCGATCGGGCTTTTTGATAAACCCTTTTCGCTTCGTCTCTAACATTGCTCAAGGCTTGGGGGCTTGTGTACAGTATGACCTACCGCCGGACCATCGGTCAGGCAGACCAACGCCCATCGGTCAGGCGAACCCTCATTTATGAAGACAACCGACAGGACGCACGACCCATCGGTCGCGCGGCCACACCAAAACCTGGATCAGCAGGTAAAAGGTTGATTAAAGTAAATACAAGTCAGTAATCAGGTTTAAAATGCAATTGGGCCATGATTAAGAAACCATAATCACAGGCCCATACCAAAAACTATAAATAGAGGCCCAAGGTATGTTGGTAAGGACCTTCAACTCGCATTTTATTATAGCATTTACTGCTACCTACCGATCGGTCTTAAACTGACTTAACCATCGGAGCCTTTAGACAGGTACCCCGATCGCCCGACCAGCCAAACGGGAGGAGAGAAGACGCTAAACAAGAGAAAGAACTATATAAACTTACTAAGAAAGACATCGTACAAAGGACTCAAAGATAATTTGAGTATTAGAAGTAGGTGTTTGGTTCCTACGCCCGAAACACATCATATAATAAATTGAATATACTTTTATATATTATGAAATATATGGAACCTGAAGAAATATATCACTAAAATAAATTATAGTTATTTTTTTACCTTATTTATATATGTCATATGAAATCTTCTTAAATTTTAGGTTGATCGGTTTAATTGTACTTTTTGTATTTGTTTTTTTTTTTTTTTAAATATCAGATTAGTTTTTTAGTTTTTTCATGTTTCAATTCAATCTGGTCTCATTTTTTAAATAATAATGGAATTTGTTTTTTTTTTGTTACATTTTTAAAATGATCAAAGATTTGTTCATCAAAAGTAAAATTATTAATAAGAATAACTTATTGATACGATGAATATTATATAATCAATTTTAATAAAAAATCATTAATTTACTTAAAAATTAAATTACATTAATTTTATAAAAATCATAATCAAATTAAAACTTTAAATACTGAAAGACCAGATTATTTAATATGTATTAAACCTAAATTTTATTTAATATATTTCGGATAGGTCTATTCCCGAATGCTTAGAAAAAATATTCCGGAACAGTGAATCCGGTACATGATCCTGACTTCATCATTCTTCACGCCCCATTCTTCCTTATTTTATCCTTTGTCACTTTTTATTACAAAAATTTCAACCGGAACGGGACATGATTTTGGTGATTCTGGACCTCAGCATCGCCGACGAAGCCTCCACCATCTTCGATTCCGGCGAGAGGCCACCGAAGCCTGCAGCTCCTCATCATCGTTCCCATTTCCAGCGTGACCTAACCACCTCCGTTAAGGCTGCACCCCGACGCCGGACACGGCCAATTGGAGAAAGGGGTTTTCATTCCTAGTAACCACCCTCTCCCTCTCTTTCTCTGTTGCAATTTCCTTAGGGTTTTGTGGGGGTGCAGGAAGAAAAAAGGGAGGTGCAACCAGAAATGGCCAATATGTAGTGGTGTTTGGTTAAGAATGGAGGAAGGCGTGAGGAGATGGGTGGTGAAATTATCAGAGTGGGATCCACTCCCCTCTCACTTCTCCTTCGCTCTCTCCCTACTTCCGTCCCACGAACACTCCTCTGTTACCAGGTTCTCTCTCTGTCTTTATCTATGTCTGAATCATTCTAATTTCCACCCCTCTGTTTCAAATTCATAACCACTTTTTGTTATATGAACAATGCTTTTGTATCAGCTCGAGCGATTAAGTCTAAAGAATAAGTTTGAGAATTAGGATTTAGAGATGAAAATTGAAAAATTAAAAATTTGTGTTTCCTTCTTTGTTTCCCTTTCAATCTTATTTTCAAGTGTATCCACAAGGGTCCCCCAAATTGAATAAAAGATTTTTTTTTCCTTTTTCTGTATACGAAGATGAAGTTTTGGCACCCACTTGAGGTGAAATCAAGTGATTTTGACTTTTTAGGTAGCCTTTTTTCTTTTTAAGTTCAGAAACTTGTACAAAAGGGTTTTGATGAATCCATTGAGTGATCTAGTTGTTGTGTATTGGTAGGTTTGTTAAATTGGAAGACAGAAAACGTGCACTTGTCAGCCGCATGCTTCAGTACGTTCTTGTTCATGATGTGTTCCAAATCCCATTTCCTGACATTGTCATAAAACGAACTTTGGAAGGCAAACCCTATTTGGTATGAGCATTCCCTAGAACAATCAAAGATGACTAATGATGATATGTTATGGACCTAGCCAAAGTAAATGCATGATACAAATAACTTTAAGGGTTTGTTATAGCAATATAGTAGAATCATGTTATGCATAGAGTAGTTTAGTTGCAACCAATGTTTGTTATGTATATGTGTGTGTTGAATAAGAAACTCAATGTTGTTTCCTAAATCATGTATTCATGTTATCTTATTATTGTGGTAGCTTATTTATTTATTTATATCTTCTTTCCTTTCAGGATTATGATGGTCTTCGATTCCCAAATTTTAATTTCAATGTATCACATCATGGTGACTATGTGGCCATAGCATCTGAACCTGTATGTCTTGTGGGGGTAGACATTGTCTCCTATGATGTTCCACAGAGAGAAACAATTACAGGATTCATTCAACTCTTCTCATCATACTTTTCATGTTTGGAATGGAATAACATAGTCTCGGCTGGCACTTCTGATGATGATGTATTAATTGAATTTTACAGGTATGATATGTTATATTATCTTTACCTGTCCATTTTTGTTAACTGTCTAGGAGTAGTTCAATTGGAATAATTTCTAGTAATTTTGATTTATTATTGTTTTGGTACTTCTAAGAGTTAAAAATCACTTAAAAGTTTATCATAACACCTTCCTCTCTGACTGAAATGTCATTTTTAGGACAAAACCATCAAATATATGAATAACAAATTGCTTGGTGGACACTTTTAAGACTGTCACTGCACTCTTTAAGTGAAAGCATCTTAACAAACGACATCAGCTAACATTCAATGCCAAATGTCCAACAACTTTAACCTGTGACTTTATGCTTCTGTACAATTTATTGTTATCAGTATAACACAATTTGGCAAAGAAATTGTGTTTCTGTATAACGCAGAGCATAATATGGTCTCTGAAATTGTTTCGTTTATATATTAATGTGGTAGTATCAGATCTGATAATGTATTTTTATTTGTCAAACTAGTCATTCTTTGTAATGTAACATGGTTTTTTGAACTGAAGATAGGCCATTGTTGAAAGTCAAATGTGTATTTACTTTGCAGGTATTGGAGCCTAAAAGAAGCATATGTTAAAGCTATAGGAAGTGGACTGACTGAAGGGTTGAATGAAGTGGAGTTTTCTCACACAAGTTGGACTAATATATCAGCTAAAGTGAATGGGAAGGTTATGACACAGTGGAGATTTTGGATGTTTGAACTTGGGGATAGACATTGTGTAAGTTCCTTAGCAACTTCAAACACAATTTGACTATAATGACTAGAAATCCATGAAGAACCTTTACTGCTCAAAAAACTTAAGAATACCAAATTTTAACTATATGATGCTAAAGGGATGAAGGGTAGGAGAGTGTTGAAGGATATTGACCAAATAACAAATTTATTCTAACGCCCTTTTCAATACTTTCAAAAAAAGTTCTGCAAAACCAGGTCATTCCTTTTGCATTAATATTGTTAAAATCTGTTGTTTTCTTACATTTTACTAGTATTGAAATTTCTGTAACCATCACGAATTCATGCATCTACTTTTTACTTAGTTCTTTTTTTTTTTTTTTTACAGGTTTCAATTGCGAGAGTTCACCCAATATCAGCTGCTACGAATTACAAAAGAACACTGAAGAAATTAGACTTTACTGAAGATGAATATGCTCAAGGTCTTCATCTTCCAACTGTAGACTTTGTTCAACTAGGAATAGAACAACTTATTTCAACTTTACAGAAAGCTTAGAGGATAGATGTTAATGTAAATCCATGTAAAAAGATTTGTACATGTTGATGAAAATATTGTTATTTTAAAAAGACTTATGCATTTTATGGCCTAATGGTCATACAAAGATGACGTAAATTTAAGTATTTGTAAATTTGGATATTTTTAATTGATTTTTTATTAAAAAAATCATTTTAATGATGGCTTGACCATATTATATATATATTTTTTCATTTCTAACTAACTCATCAGTTCATTCCTTTCATTTCTAATATTTTTTAACTTGCTGATGAACTCTTTCTTTCCTCTCTAAGAATGAGTTGACCGTGAGTTGAAAATTTGAGAACATGAGTTCACTGACAAATTAGAAGCGAAAAGATGAAAGTAATAGTTATATCATTTTGTTGACGGTAATATTAAATTATAAGATACGAAGATAAAAATAAAAAATATTTTTAACATTCATTTGAAGAAATTCTTTATAGAAGTTGCAAGATTCAATGTTGTTGTTCCTTGGCTATATGATCAATGGCAGCTTCGTCTACCAAGCAAACCCAGATCAAGCATACAACCACACTACAACCGTTGCATTAACTCCACAAGCTGCAATAACATCTTAAAAAGCTTATAACAGGTGCTTCCAAATCTTCATTTTTAAGCATTTCCTATCATAAGTCCACCAAAACCATTCTCAATGATTGATTAATGTTTAAGTACTCAAGTACAATAATATATGTACTGAGATAATATTTTGTTGCAGAAGAAAAGGAAAGAAAGAGATAGGATAAAGCTTGTACTGAGAATACGTGGATCACGAAGCCTCACAGTAGGAAGAAGAGTCAATGCTGTCAATATTTTCAAACAATGTGTGCATTCACTTCAATTCCACCCAAAAATCAATTACAAAAGCCTAACTATACCGATCGTACGAGATTAACCCATGATGTCATAAAAAAGCAAAACATTATTAACTCCTAACAAAACGAAGGACGAAACAAAAAACTAAGGATCATCAGGGTCAGAGGTAGCTCGAGCAATGTTCTCTTGATCGGCAGAAGGAGAAAGTCTTTGATCTTCGGCATGCTCCTCCGCCTGCAGATCCCGCATGTGTATCAACTTCCCCTTGTGAAGCATTATTATTGCCCATGCAGAGGTCGGTTCCAAAAACACCGTCTGCGGTCCCGGCGACCTCGTTTGGGAAAGTGGGCAAAAGGGGAGGGCTCACGATGTCTCTATTTGCCTTTCTTCCTCCGAGTGGCATCCTCACGATCGGAAGTGAATACAGTAGTGGTGGTGGGAGGGATGTTGAGAACCTGGACTGGATTAGCAGCCGCCTCGCCAGCAACCCCGGTCGACACGCCTTCCGCGGTACGCCGCCTCAATGGGTCATCCCAGAGCCGCTCACTCCAGCCTTTCCCGCCTGCTGCTTCGCCTGGTGTTTCTCCAGCAACTTTCTCATGAAATGAACATCCTTTGGCGTTGTGCGGGCCATGATATCAGTATACTTACCACCATTAAGCACAGCTTGTCGAAAAGTGCATTGGCCAGGTATGTAAACTTCATGAGAAACCTTGGGAGGATCTCTCCTAATGGAAGACTCTCTAGATAGCTGTGAACTACCATATAGATCAATGGATTGCCTGAAACATTATTAATTGCATCAAAATAAGTACTTCAACTTGGTGCATTTCAGATTCATCAAGCAAAATGCCAAAATGAGAGAATGAAGAAATAGATATTCAACCAGCAAGGGTGATGAACAAAAAGTTTGATTCTGTCATCACTTTTTACTACTTCAGACAGTAAAATGGTCCACACAAAACTGATTTCTTAAAAAACAATGTTTTAAGTTGTGTCTTTCATTAGTTCCCCAAAAGAGCTTTTGTAACAGAAGTTATTATTTGAGGGTAGAAAAATGATGTGACATGTTTGTAAAAGACAAACTCTAAGCTATGTGTGCTTGCACTTTTTCCTAAATTCAACAAGGATAATGATATATGGAGAGTCTCATATTGCTTACACCCATAATTTCTTTCCATTATATTTCGTATCAGCAATTGGCCAAAACAGAAATAGGTGTTTTCTGGTTTTTTAAACACGCTTTAGTGGGAAAAGATAAAAAGAAAGGGCTACACAGCATTCATTTCTCCGCAAATATTAACTTTTACACACAAAATCAGATTAATTTGGCTGATATATAGTCAATTACCACCACAAACATTTTGTGAAACACATAATCAATGTCAAAAACTATAATTGATAATCAGAAACCTGTTGTGAATATGTTTAAGATGTTTAATTGGATGACAGTGGAGTTTTACTATTTGCTGTATTACTCGCTCATTTTCTTCCATTTTTATTTTTCTTCTATCTTATCTCACTTTTTTTCATTTTCTTAGACTAACCTAATACCATCACCCTTTTTTAATAAGCACTTTTTCTCTCTCTAGGATTAACAAACACCTGTGGGAAGCATACACATTCTGAATTTCCATTCCAACATCTTACTTTTTCTTCTTTTTCCAACCGATGATTAGTCAATTTTCCTTGAAAGAAAAGCCTTCGACTTTAAGAAATGAAAAATTAAAACAAATAAAAGTCAAATGAATAGCCAGAACACACTCATTCATGACAGATCGAAACACACTATGCACACAGAGGTGAAGCTGACCTGTAACTTTGAGGCCATGCCATGCTGTAGCTGCTGGGTTTCCTCTTCGAATGGTTTTCATTGGAATAATTCGAATAATCCGAATCGTTTCCATCATTCTCATCTTTGTGCTGATCATTCTCCACATCTTCACCATCATCTTTGTGCTGATCATTCTCCACGTCTTCATCATCATCTTTGTGCTGATCATTCTCAACATCTTCATCATCATCTTTGTGCTGATGATTCTCCACATCTTCATCACTGTCAATGAACATTCCACTTTCCAAACCAGAGTTCTTCATCTCCCTTCAATCTTCACTTCACTTCCTGTCATTTTCTCAACCAAAATTAATCAATTTATAGCAGAAAAGCTCAACTACCCAGAATCACAAAACACAAAAAAAACAAAGATCCAAACAAAACCTCGCCCAGAAGATAGCACATGCAGTATTAACCAGATATATTCTAAGGCTTCAGATTCGTTTTCGCAGCAAACCAAAAACTCAAATGTTAGAAATTTCATAACTTTCCTTATGAAGAAACGTGATCACATTGACATGGATCCGAGTCAGACACACCCATATATGTAAATTTATATACGTGAAGCTAGCTAGGTTAGTTTTCTGAAGCAGTGTCATTGTCGTGCATTCTTATCTGCACTTTGTTTGTTAATGGGAAAAAAAACAAACAGATAGCGAACCAAATCACCCAAAAGAGTTTTCAGATCAATCAGAAACATCTAGCCAAACCTTTTGGACGTGCTCTTCTTTTTATCTTCTTCTCCAATGTTGTTGCAATGGATCACTATCTTTTGTGGCTTTCTCTCTCTGATTAATGGAAACAAGTATTGTTCTCTGCACTCCTCAATCGTGAATGTTGATTCCCAAAAGCTTTCATTGCATGCTAGTTTTATATATGTGAAAATCTGGTGAAGCATGCGAACACAAGAATAATACGCATTATTGAAGCCGTTTTTTAGTAGATTTGTTATTCTCTTGGTTATTTTGTTTCTGTTTAATAAATCTTACTCTACGGGATACTCCTATTCTTTAGGCTTAGTTCTGTCACGCATTTTTGTATTAGCTATATAATACCTTATATCGAAGAAATAAACAGAGAGTGTTTTTGTACCACTACATTCTACAAACTCTTACAATCGCGCACAGACTTGTCACATTGCATGTGATGATGTGAGACAAAAATTCATGAGAAATTATGCCTACAAAATCTCATTTTGTTCTCATAACAAAATCAAAAATAAAAACTTCATTTAATTCATTACTCGTTGATTCATTTTACTATATTATTATTACTAAAAATATAGATAAATTAGAGGTTCTTGTATTTTTTTGCAACAATAAAAAGAAATTTATTACTAGAAAATTAATTATTATACCAATAATTAAAATGAAAAAAAATATTAAAATCATTAATAAAAGACAGTTTTAAAAATGACACTTCCTTTATTAATTTAATATAATAATATAAAATTGGATTACTTAATATTTTGTTACAGTAATCATTTAAGTTGATCGTGGTTGTAAGAGTAAAAACAGTAAGAATGTGTTAAAAAATGGTTTCACTTGAAAAATTATATACTATTTGGATTCTTTTCCTATAGATGGAATTGTCGAAGATGATTTCTTAACAATTTATTTAAAATTACAAACATTTTGTGCAATGGTTATTTTCGTGAGCTCGATGACATGATGCCTTTGATGATAGATTCTACAACTGCTTTCCATGTACAATCCATTCAGTTCTGGATAAGGAACAAAGTCAAGTGAAAGTCAAGCAATTCTAAAGCACTCAAATTTTATAATTCGATAAACTCGGTACCACATTTACTCATAGGTGAACAAGAAAACAAGACAGAAAATTGTAAACACAATCAGAAAAAACATACCACAAACTTAACATTGGAACAGTTTAGGATACTTAAAACTCATCCATGTTCCAAGTGTAGATTGGGTAGAGATGATACCAAGCTGTTGAGACAAGTAGTGGCAAAACCACCATGTCAATTCTTAGATACTATTAGATCACTCAAAAGTTCAGCCGCAATTTCATAAGCAAACAACCTTGTACTGGTAGAAGACAATTGCACGAGGCCAATCCAGTACAAATTTGGAACTAGCTCGAACAAAACACGAGCATTTCAAGAGTAGTTGAGTCTTACCCTGATAAGTGATGCAAGAACAAGAAGAAACAGTAAGACAAAATTATAAAAGCAGTCTGAAAAAACATAATTTTTAAACATCTTTTCAATGAAGATACTACAGAACTCATCATGTTACACTATAAATTGGGTGGAGATGCTAAAACATGACTAAGCATCATTCTAATTCTTTGATATTACATTACTCACAGGTCACAGCCAGTCCTTCTGCTGTAACTTCAAGGGCAAATAGACTTCTGAAAGATATTGAAAACCAAAGGTACTCAAAGCCTGTATTTCAGCCTTCTGCTTAGTTTTGACCATCAAAGTCAATTCCTCAACCCAACCTGGATTTTTCTTCACAAAATCCTCCTCTAACAAGTCCTTCCCGGTCTTGATATCCTGGTCCGTCATTGGCAACCTACACTGCTCAGGTATCTTGTACTTGTCCAAATCACTAGGCCTAACCCCAAGCCACTTGATATCAGGGGTAGTCAAGTTGGCACTGTCATAGGACATGTTCTTTGACCCACACCCATAAACCGACAAAATCTTCAGTCCGTAAGGATCACTGTCAACCAGAGCCAGCACTGGCAGCTTCAATTCCGTCTTCATCTTCCTTAAGAAGAGCCTAGTGGAAACATCTGGCTGGCCCTTTGCAGTCACAATTATACATGGAAAGCGGTTGTAGAATCTATCCTCAGCCAACCTCATATAAGCAGCATCCTTCTCCACCAACAGAATGAACAAAGCATCGCTCTGCATATCCCCAACTCGGTCAATATTTGGTGGAATGGCCTTCCCTCCCATCCCCATTTTAGTGCAATCAATCATGTCCCCATTGTCACTGAAAATCAACCTCCCAACCACCACCCCTTTCTCTGCAGCAACAACATTGAGGCTGGACCTAGTGCATCCCAGCATGCATGAAACATCATCCAGAACAGCATCCGATTGGATCTGATTAACAAAAAATTTGTTGAATTGCTTTTTTTAAAAAAAAAAATATCACGAGAAAAATTACTAAATGATAATTTATTTGTGAGTTAATGATATTTTTTTTGTCCCTGATTTTAAAAAGGTTCCATTTTTCATCCCTACATTTTCTAAATACCTGTATAGTTTAACAATCTAATTCTGTTACTGTACAATTACTTTACCATCTTTCTAACTAGCATTCTAGTCATGGAAACACAGACTTAGCAACTATTAAAAAAAATTCTTTTAGTAGACACTGCATAATAGACCCCCGTGGATGGCAATCTACAAATGATTGAGACCACTGTATGCAGCAAAATTCTCTCTTTGAATGTCTAACACACTTGTGTCTAACAACATTTTATACCACCAGTTAAATTGAAACAGGCCAGTAGCTGTTGATCCACACAGAACACAGTCAGTTGTTAGACTTGACAGCATAAGCAAATTGTAAACTAACCTAAGATTCTTCATAAATTAAAATCAGTTTATACAGAATTTAGAATATCATGCTTTAGAAGTCAATACATGAATTTAACACTACAATTAGAAGTCAGTACATGAATTTAACACTACATTTAGAAGTCAAATCATGAATTTAACACTACAGAAATTCTTCTACAAAAGTTTACACATCTGCAAAAATTAGTTCTGCACATTAAATTTTTCCGTTTTATGATGCAAATCTGTAAATGCAGACATGAAAAGTAAAGGTTTTCAAAGTCAGAACAACAAAAATGGAACCATTAACCTTTATTTATTGGTTGGAGGAAAAGTGGGATGCTATGAATAGATAGATGATACCTGGTCTTGGAAGAGTTTGACGTCGGTGTAGAAGAGGTCACGCTTGGTGACATGGATGCCTTTGAGGCAGAGCTGGTGGATGAGTTGGAGGATGCGGGCGGTGATGGCGGACTTGCGCACGGTGGAGATGTTGGCGAAGGGGCGTTGGGAGGACTTTTCCTTCAGCACGATGCGGTCCAGCTCCGCCACGTAGTGCTGGTTGGCGGCGGAGCGCGACGGCACATCGAAGGAGAAGCCCTGGCCGGAGATGATGGAGTGCGCGATCCTCAGGACGAGGGACTCGATATTGGACTGCACCGAAGAGAGGGACAGATCGGCCACTTCACGGCACCGGAACGGGAGGGTCAGGTCCTGGAGCGTTAGGGTTTGGGGGACTGAGGAGGAAGAGGATGCGGTGGAGAAGTCTTTTAGGGTTTCCAGTATCGATGCGTCGGGTTTCAGCTTGTTCTTGAAGGGGAGCTCGTCACCGGTTGAATCCTTTCGCCGGCGCTTTTTGTTGTCTGCCATTGACACGCGGGAAATGAAACGAAACGAAAAGAAAAATTGGATTTGACTATGGCAGTGAGGTAAGACCGAACCAGTGTTTTACTTGCTTTAGTACCCGTTTCATTAATAAGATTTAATTCTTGATTTTGTTCTTTGATTTTATTTTAATTTTTGAAGAAGGCTTTAATATTTTTTTCGTTTATTTTCATAGTATTTGTTGTGAACGGTCCTCATCTTCATAATTTGTGTTTTATTGAATTTTTTTCTGTGTTTTGTTTTTTTTTTTCTGTGTCACGTTGTATTAGAGTGTGTTATATTGTATCAGATGACTAATTAACGTTAATTTTTCAAATTGGGAGAATTTTTATAATTAGGGCTTGAGTTCTTCATGTTGTTTTAGTTTTTGTCATCAACGAGCTTAAGCATGTTATTTCTATTTTTCTCATTTAGAACAAATTGGAAATGAAAACAGAGAAGTAATAGTTTGGTTAAAATACTTGCTCTAAGATTTTTTTTTTACTTTCAATTAGTTCCATATTTTTTAAAATGTGTGTAACAATTAGGTTTAACGGGGTTAAGAATAGGAAAACGATTGTTTGACAAAGTAAATGTTACAAAGTTTTTGACAAACTAACGTGGCATATATTAAATGATTTTTTTGAGTTAAAAAATGGGAAACTGCACGTGTGAGAGAGAAATTGAAGAAAAGGGACGTGGTTCAAAAAATGGGATTGTCTCTCACATAACTGCTCTCGTGCTGGAGTTCATTTTTGGCGCGCTCTTAAAGCTTTTCTTGTCCACGGTGAGAGAATCATTCTTCTGCAAATTTCCATTGATTAAACTTTCCGCTGCATTTACCCAAACCCATTATCGTTGCACATCGAATTGCACCTACAAGAAAGCAGTTCGTCCCGATGGTGGTAGATGAAATCACAGCGGAACGTTCCCGACGGTGGTTGACAGAAAGCATTGAAGATGCAGGTTAGGATTTTCGATTATAAATCAATTTGGGGTTTAGGGTTTTGATTGGAAATCATGGCTTCTTGGAGTCGAATGTATTTTTGGGGTTTAGGGTTTTCATCGGAAATTGACGTGCTCCTTGTGATATCTGTGACAGCTTCGTGCCTTCAACTGATAACTTATGTCCCAAAAGGGTCGATGTTTGTCAACCAAATTCCCACGTGTTTTGCATTGGATGAATGTGAAAGTGGGCGATTTTGTCATCAGTCGAAGTTTCAATAAGAATTTGGTAATTTTCAATTAAGTTATTTTTGTTTTTGTAATTATTACATGGTTTATTTATTACATGCACTGATTTTTGGCTTGATTTTGGAAATGTATGCAGGTTGTTTTTGATGTAGTTGCCTCACCAAAAGAGTTTGGTTATGTAATTGTTAGAGAAGCTTTTGAAGCCTTTGGTCGTGGTTTTGCTGAGAAGGCAGACGTGACAGACAACGATGGGTTAGAACTTGCGGTAGATCAACAAGAACAACTCATTGATGAACTAGAAGCTCAATTGAAGGAATTGAAAAGGCATATTGTTGATAGGACAGGTGAATTTAATGAGGGATCTGGAGGGCGTTCCCATCAAAGTCATGAGTATTTTGATGACATAATTGGCGATGGTGTTGCGGATGTCAACGGTTGTTGCAATGGTCAACACAGTTATTCCGTTTTTGGTAAAGATATGGACCATGATGATGAAGTTCAAAAAGCAACAGAGTTTGATAATGAAGACACAATATGTGAAGAAAGCAATATGTATGATCGAATGAAGCATCAACCACGATTATGTTTGAAGAGTGCAAGAATTCGAACTCCATTTGCCACATATCAGAGACGAAAGTTTCGTAAATAGATGTGTGTACTTGTTTTTTTCAAATTTGTGGAGAAAATAGTTGATGTATTTATGTTATTATGACATTGCAAGACCTTGTTATGGGACATCAGTTAGAGCTTTTGCTACAATATTATGTTGAAGTACTTACTATGTATAAGATAGATACTTTGTGTTGACCAAATTAGTGTCATTTATCAGGTTTGATGTGTCACAAATATGTACATCTGTATTGGTCCAAAAACAATAACTGCATTTGCCATTTAAGTTGTCAATGTCTACCAC
>Ga0214542_1008086_pt1 | contig 17733 bp, 6 predicted proteins | sample CNSS1metaG_FD_160096 | JGI IMG/M metagenome (GOLD analysis project Ga0214542, IMG submission 160096) | Root nodule microbial communities from cowpea collected in UCLA plant growth center, Los Angeles, California, USA - CNSS1 | ecosystem: Host-associated > Plants > Roots > Nodule | place: USA... | reverse complement strand
GTATAAATGGTAAAAAATTATTTAAACATGAATGTATAAATTGTAATTAAGCTTAATTATTAATTTGGTCTCAAATTGGAGAGGACAAAATTAAATCATTTTAAAAAATTGGGGGACTAAATTGAATTAAAATTGTAAATAGAGGGACTAAATTGAAAACAATCAATGTTAGTTTGACACGTGGCACAATCGTGACCTGCCACGTGTCACAACCATAAGGTTACACGTGTCACAACCATAAGGTGACACTTGGCAGTATAATTTTTTTTAAAAGAAAATTTTAAAAAATTTTAAAAAAATAAAATAAAAAAAATTTGAAAATTCCACAAAATGACACGTGGCATGTACGGAGATGGTGTTAAAGTTGACTTAACGGCAGGGACCAAATTGAACCTTTTAAAGAATTAGAGGACCAATTGAACCTAAAAATAATAAGGGGACCAAAATGAACCAATCCAACAAATTAGGGGACCAAAATGATAATTAAGCCTTCAAAATAAAATGAATAGCGTGAAAGTACCGGCCCAGTAGTTAGGATATCCATATTGAACTAGGCCCAACATTTACTAATATTTAATTTTAAATTAATTTTGGTATAGACCTTTACCCAAAAATCCCTTTCTGGAGATTAAAAAAACTTTGGACGCATAAATAACATTTATATATCGCAAGAAATAAAATCCTTGGGCCTGCAAACTATATTCGTATTTTGAGATAAAGTGAATTATTTTAATTTATACACTCATATATACAACTTGCAAACATATTTGTGTTTATTTTCAAAAAATTATTCTCAAATAAAGACATTATTCTCAAATAAAAATTCCTTTTCTGTTTTGCTTTTACTTAGAAGCAGTGGAGAAAGATTTTTGGTCCCCAATTTCTTTTTGTCAGACTTTTAATGTATAGATGTAATTATAATTAAATCGTGAAGATTTCCAATGTATTTTTAACATACACCATTTAATTCTAATAAATATCAAACATAAAATTAAATATATTAAACCATAAGAACGGATAAAATATATGAGAAAAATAATAAAAACAAAATTAAACGTTTCTCTCACGTTCAATTCATTCTTCTTCACTTTTTTTTTTTACAATAAAACACATAAATAGTTGTTTCTATTCATTTTTCATTGATATGTTCTATTTTTTAAGAAAAAAAAAAGTAAAAACATATTCACTATTTCGACTCGTGTTTTTATTTATGTTTCATGTCCCACTTGTTTTGTTCCATTTTAAAAAATAAAATAAAATAATTGGCTCTCTTGCCTCCATTTGACGACATAATATTCATTTTATAGTATAACATTTTTATGATTTTTTAGTGTTCTCATGTAAAACAATTGTTCCAAAGATAGAAAATAAATGTAATTTTTTATAGTTGTAATTATATTAATTTATGTATTATTTTTGTTGTATTAATAAAAGTAATAGTATGTATAAATTACAAATATATTATTTTAACTTCATAATTATGTGTCAAAATTTATTAATATTTATGTTAAATTATTTTATCAATTACCACAATTGACCTTCTACCTTTATTACTTGCAAAGTCACCGGAAGAAGGATTCCAGGATGGGTTTGAATTGGGATATCCATCAAACTTTTACATTACGGTAAACTTTTTCCAAACATTTCACTTGTAAAATGGACTTTCTGTTAGTCTCATTTAGGTTTTATTTGGTTTTGAAAATAGATTTCACAAAAAATGGATGGATGAATTTGAGATGATCATGTAATAGCGTGAAGTTTGTTTTAAATGATAGAAGGGTAGAAGTAAAAATATTTGAAACAAAAGTTTATGTGTGATACATAAAAAAGGTGTTTTAATATTTAAAAATATAATAATACAATTTTGACATTACGATTAAAATTAATATAGAATAAAATCTAATTATTTAATTAGATGTGAAGCTAATTAATTGATATATTATTATCTTAATCGGGTAGGACTGGATCTGGATACATCTCGATCGATCCAATAAACTTGCATGTACTCAGTTGAACACGATTTTTGCCGAATTTGATAATGACGACATCATATAGAATATATAAATAATAATTAATTAACTTCGGATTATTAATTAAGTTAAATTATACCTTTGTCTCCATTTTCGTAATAAAATATCAATTTGGTCATTTTATTTTTTTTATCTTAATTTAGTTCTTATTTTAAGAAATTTGATGTGATTAAGTCATTTTCATTAGTGATGTAGTAACGACATTAAATAAAGCATCACGTGTCAATTTCTAGATTTTTTACATTTTTTATTTTTATTGTTTGAAATTTTTATTTATTTATTTTTTAAGATTTTTAAAAAAAATTAAAAATTTGTCATATGTCAAACTGTCGTGGTACGTGACAATGATAATGTCACGTGTCACTATTATACCAAACATCATTTTCACATTTAATTTTACTTAAAATTGTTTTTAAATTTTTAATTTATTTGTTTTTTATTGTTACATAAACTAGTTAATTTTTTTAAAATTTATATAATTGTTATTTTTACACCAACTAAAACATTAGTATAAAAATTATTGAATTTTACACATTTAAAAAAATGCAATTATTTAAAAAATAAATTCAAATAAAAAACAATATTAAAGTATTAAAGTATGATGTGATAAAATATCAATATAATTTATGATTTTTTTTTTTGTTATGAACAGTATTTTCTATTAACAACTTTAAACAATTTTGAATGAAGTTTAATGCAAAATATAAATTAAAATAAACTTAATTTTGTTAAAAATATTTACTTCAAATATCAATTTTAATAAAAATATTTGTGTACATTTATATGAAAATTAAATTTGGTTTCAATTTGAAGATGGACAAAATTGCACAATTTTTACAAAAATTAAGACTAAATTGAAACAAAAATTAAAATACTGAGACCAAATTGATCATAGGGAGATGACACTAACATAATAATGACACGTGACAAATTTTTAAATTTTTTAAAATTTCAAAAAAATAAATAAAAATTTAAAAAATAAAAAAACTGACACGTGACATCTCATCTAACACTGTTATTACAACACTAACGGAAATGACTTTATTACATTAAATTTTCCAAAATAGGGACCAAATTGAGATAAAAAAATAGAGATACTGGATTGATATTTTACTACGAAAATGAAAACCAAAGATATAATTTAACTATCTCTTAAAATGAAGTGTACTGAACAAATTTTAATGCTGAATTCTATATAACAAAAACACAGATTTTACTTGATTACATTAAGAAAAAAAAAGTTGTTTCACTTTACTTGACAACCATTTAAAATAATCAAAAGAAAAAAATTTCGTAATTGTAAAATAAATAAAAAAAGTAAAAAACAATAAATATAATGTCAAATGAGTATAAAAAAATTTTAAATATCAAAATACCATTATCCTAATAAAAAGATGTTATTAAAAAAGTGGCACAAGTTTAAAATCAAATTCAAATTAAGAATTACTAACATTATAATGTTGTTATATTTCAGTTAAGAAAAAAAATATTTTCAATTAAATATAGTATGGAAGAAATTTAAATTATGTTATAGCATATAAAATGAATTACAAATAAAAGAAATAAGATACGTAATGTTAAAAAAGTAATAAAATCTGAAAATACCCTGAGAGTACTTACAATAACTTTTTACAACTTCTTAGTAAGTGATTTTTTTCTATCTATAGCTTGAATTATTCTTCATATCACACGTTTCTCTCATTATCTTCTTAATTATAAACTGTATTAGTTCTGATAAAAAAAAAGAAAAAAAAAACTTGTTCCAGTGCCACATTGTAGTTGAAATGATAGTTAAATAATTATCAGCGACAGATGAAACAAAGATATATAGAGGCACACACAAACTGTGTACACCACCATATTAATATATGGTCATCAGCACAAACAAAACACTCAGATACAGAGGCCAATGGTTCTCTTAATTCAGCATCTTCAAATCCTGTCCATTCACTATTCCGTTAATTTTACTCCTGCATTAAGCATAATCGTGAAGATTAAAGAAGACTGAGAAATAGTAAGATTTAGTGTACCATGTTATGGACAGAGAACTTACAGTAAGGTAAGATCTTCCACTGTTGGTTATCACCTTTGTTCCACTCCCAGAGGCCTATTGTAGTGCCATCATGCACACCACCAGATTTCTCATCACCTTTAAAAGCATCCACATTGAGATGAATGTTATTCACCATCCTTATCGCTCTGTGCCCATCACCTAGGTCTCCGCTCTCACTCCATAAAATGGACTCGTCAAGGATCTCGGGATTGTAAGCTATAAGCCGAACCTACAAAACAATTATAAAAATTTTCAATGTAAATTACAAAGAAACTGCACTAGTGGAAAATGAACACAGGACATTGGGATCATTCAACCAACTCACAATTCCCATTCCATAATCCCAATTGTAAAAGCAGCAAAGCAATTATCAAGCACAATGACATCAAACAAAAAGAAACACTCCGAAATGAAAGAGTAAACCTTGAGAGAAAGATCTTACTGGATGAGAGCCACCAATGGAATGCTTCAAGGCCTCACCAGTGGCCTTGTTGACCAAAGAGAAAGCAGTGCACCCCTCCTCATCCTTCACCCTCGTGCTGTACTTCTCATCCTTGTACCAATGCTGCATTTCCCAAATACCCAAATAAAATATAAGTAATCTATCACAGAAAAAAATCACATTTTGCGCGAATTGGGGTTGCGAGGGGGACACGAGGAGCTACCTGGTACTCGTTGGAGGGATCGGAGGGTGCGAGAATGACTTGGCCATGACGAATGGTGAGAGAGAAATTGGGCGCAGCTTTGGTGACAACCCTCACGGTGGGTTTGCTCCGGTGGCTGACGTGGGTCACGGTGGTGGTGCTGCTGGGAGCATTGTGAGAAGAAAAATGAGGGGTGTGGTGGTGGGACTCGTGAGCCACGTGGTGAACGGTGGAGGTGGTTCCAGGAGGGGGGTAATCAGCTGCAGTGGGAGCAGGGGAGTACCCGTGGGAGAACCCCTTATCTTCATGATGGTGATAATGATGGTGATGATGGTGATGATGATGATGATGATGATGATGATGATGATGATGATGATGATGATGGTGGTGATGGTGGTGAGAAGGGGGAGCTGAGTGGCCGAAATCCTGCGACACGTGTCCTGGTGGCGGTACGTGAGAGATGTGGAACAAGTTGGTATCGGACTGAGGGGGCGGTGGTTGAGGAGCGCCGTAGAATGGTGGGGGCGGCTGTTGGTGAGGGTTGGGGAAGGTGTTTCCCGGCGGAGGGTAAGCCGTGCGTCGTTCATCGTCGTCGTGGTCGTCACAGCAGTGGTCGGTGTGGCTGTGGGGAAACAACATGGTGGATTCTGCGTTTGGGAATCGGAACTGAGAGAAGAGCGCTTAGTGGTTAAGTTTAGAAATGAAGTGATAAATAGGGTTCGGTTTCTCTAGTGGCAAGATTGATGGTGTGCGTCTGCTGAGTTTCCAAATGCCGTTCCACCTAAGTTGATTAACAAAATATATTTTGTAGCTTTAATCATGAAATGCAAAGGGTGGCGTCTGGTAATGATGAAATTGGAATAAGACAAAGAAATAGACATCGGGAACGTAACTAAAAATTGTTTGCGGCGTGACAAAAACAATGTTGCTCGTTGGAAAGCCGAGAAATGTAAAACATCCTAAAGTTCGAAAACAAACGGGATGAAATGATATTTAAATGTTACAGGGAAGTGAAAAGGCTCTACGAAAAACTCTTCTGGCCCCAAACGTCACTTTCGGTTCTAATGAAGAAAATAGGAACTGATGATTTTAAAAAAAAATTGTGTTCTTTTCGTAGATTTAAAAGTGAAGAAGGACATGGATTTGAGAGATCTCTTCCTACATCACATCTTATTACCACAGTGAGACTGGAGAGTGATCGGAGTAATTTTACACTTATGCTCTTATTATTTTAGTTCTAGAACGTGAGGTTGTTCTATACGACTCTCATTCTTTTTTCCTATCTTTCTCTTCCTTTGAATATTTTTTCGGATTTGTTACCTTTCCACTAGTGTTGGTTGTTGAGAAGAGGGACGGTGGCAACAATAGCGACACACGACGAAGGGTTGACGGTGCGATGGAGGATTTACAGTGCGGCAGAACATTTACGGAGTGGATCTATGCATATCTCTTATTTAGAACCGGATATGTTTTTGTGGGTATTTAATGGAATCAAATCTTTTTTTGCCATAATGGAACGAAACTTGTTCCTTTTTTGTTGGATCCGATTCCAACTTTGTGAAAGACATGCATGATTTCGTTTTAACTGGTTTTGTTTTCATGTAACCTATTCCATTTCTATTTGTGGTATTTTTGGAAATTAAAATATTAAATTTTTAAATCAAATATATTTTAATATTATTTTTTCAATTAATAAATATTATTAATATTTTTATTTATCTAAATATCATTTTATTATATATTTTTAACACCAAGTACAATTAGGTCATTTTACATTTTAATCTATTAAATTTAATTTTTTATTAGTTACATCAGTCAAATCCTTCACAAACTTTCACAAAAATTACTCTCAAATCCACTCCACTATCACCCACAAATCCCTACAAAAGAATAACACAAATCTCATCTTCTAATCAACTCAAATCAATCCTCTTCCTCAAATCATCACTCACATAAGAACACACCCTAAATGATGCATTGGGTCACTCGCTGACGTGGCAGCTATCCTTCATTAATTCCATCAAAATAAATGACAAGTGTAAGGCGACTGTGAACACAGTCCAACTCTCATGTGTTCATTAACACCCGAAGCCTAGTTGTCGACACAAACTCTCCATAGTTCGAGTTCTAGTCTAACTATGGTCGAGTACCACTCCAACTCAGTCTAACTTTTCTCCCATCTAACTAGTGCACACACCACTTTTACGTAGTGTTCCAATGCATGGATCACACTGTTTGCCTTGATTTGCACAAATGGATTTCTGAACAGCCGATTGTTCTTTTGAGGGGATGTGCATTGATTTGCAAGAGCGGATTTGCGGGATGAATTCCATATTTCATCTTCACTGATATACCACGATTTGAAAGTATTATCGTTCATTTTACCAAATTAACCCTACAGGAGGTAATTTTGACCAAGCACGTGAGTGTATACCAGTTGTTGCTACGTCTTTTCCCAACTTCCTTTTCCTGCTCCAAAGATTCTTGTTGCACCTGAAGATTCCTGATACAATTGTAACATCCTTAAGGAATATTACTTTGAAAATTAAAATCGCAAAGTTCAAGACATTGTAAATGTTCGCAATTCAAAGTTATTACGACTATAAAAGCTCAAAATGGCTAATGTTCAAAACATAAAAACATCAAAAACTCGAGTCTTCAAAAGTCCATATGATCCCGCACTCCAGTCTCAAGCGTCTCCTAGCTCACCTGTCAAATCATCTGCTCCCGGATAATAAATCATCCAATCATCGCCACACACACACAGATAGGGTGAGTTATGCATATATAAATACAAATTAAGTATGATACCCTTCCCAAGAAATAAATTTACTGATATGTGTTAACTCCAAATTATCCACCCCTGATCTCATATTCCTTCATGAGTCACATGCATGAAACTAGGTCTTGGGACTTTTACTGTGCTTCCACAAAGCTATCCCTTTCGTGGTCCAACCCTACGAGCCAATCCTGCTCATAGTCCAACTCCACAGACTCCTCGTCTGTAGTACAACATCCAAGCTTACCTAGCTTGGACCTTGGCACGCACGCAATCACCATACTATTGACTCCTCGCCCGATAGTAGCCGACAGGAATAAAACTATTCCTTGCCCATCGTGCGCCCGACGCATGCAATCACCATACTAAGGACTCATCGCCCATTAGTAGCCGACGGGAACCAACTGGTTCCATGCCCATCATGCGTCCCCACCACCAAGGACATCCCAAACCCCTATTGGACTTAGTCCATCAAGCCCAAGCACAAAAGAAGTGAACTTAGTCCTTCAAGTCCACTAATCAAAGCAATAACCAATTATACAGCCACAAAAACCGCCTGACACCACCTAGACATCGCTAGGCGGATTCTGGCAGAAAACCGCCCAACGGCCAACACCCTACCGCCAGGCGCCTGAAACCATACAGGATCCATCCAGCTCCGTTACTGCCTGGCGGACATAACCCCGCCGCCAGGTGCCTCCTGCGAACAGTGACTATTGCCACTAATTTAGGACTCTATCGCCTGGCGGTTTATCCCGCACCGCCAGGCGCTATACCAATAGTGTTGTGCTACTGGTTTTTGGCATCGTTAACAGGTCTTAAGAGACCTCAAACATGTAATTCAATCTTCACGCATCAGATATAACACTTAGCACATAACAAACTGCTAACCACAACAAGTTTAATTAACTCATGCCCAACATTAGATTTTAACAGGCTATATCATGATTTATCTTATTCATTTGTAAAACAGTCAAGAGAGGGTCCTCTTGATACCCACCTTTTTGCTACTGCATAATTTTGGACCATTCACAGTACTCTATTACATTACATCTACAACCCCAAATCGTACCCACTCAATTTCATCATGCACCTACACTCCCTCTATTATTACCTTAAACTTGTCTCCTATTCACAAAGTGCACCAACCTCATTCTCTCATAGTTCAATATTTCATATTACTCCTGCCACCATGACTTATCTTGAATTGCATCTATTTTTACTAAATAACACCAACACTGCAGAGACCATTGTGTATGGAACACTTAACCCACCCAACGCACACACATAATTCTCTTGATTATCATTAAATGACCTACACCTTAAAACGCAAGTTATTGCTCTCTACCACTCATTCTACAGGTATCCCAATCAACCACTCTCATATCGCGAGTTCACCACATATCGCTGTTCTGCTGCTGATGAGCCGCCCGACGGTAGCCTCAGTGTCGCCAGGCGGTGCGTGAAAAGTTGGGTTCCACCCTGATTCCTCTCACACCCAGCAGAACTCTCCAACCACCCTAACATCAATCTTTACCTTAGAACAAACGCAATTTCGCATACACAACACATACAGGATTCATAAGCTAATCATTTTACCACCGATCACGCATAACCAATACAGTCCTCATATCCATAATTATGTCATTCATACCCAATCAACACATGAACCCTAAAATCCCAAATTCATACAATCTCGTTCCACTTCGTCAATTACAGATAACAACTCACAGTATTAAAGAATTTCATATCAAAATAATCATTTCCCAGTATCCCCACATCACGAAAACATCAACATGCGCGAGAGCTGTGCAAGCCAGTCTTCGTCGCCTGGCGGGCAACACTTAGCCGCCAGGCGGTGCATAGCAGGAAACCCAAAAATGGTTCTGGAAGCATGAACCGCCTGGTGGGCCTTCAACGCCGCCAGGCAGTTTTTGGAAATTTCCAGAAATTCGACAGAATCCAACACAAACTCAGAATACACATTGCAATCATCCAATATAGCACGAAAACATACAATTATCATCAAAACACAAGTAAGAGCTCCCCTAACCTGGATTAAAGCTTTCCCTGAGTAATCTTGTACTTCTTTCCTTTGACTCAAAATGGCCTCCCTTGGCTTCTCTCAATTCAGCCCCCACGAATCCACTCACACTCTCAATTTCTCATTGAAATTCGCACTCCTCTGTCTACCTCACAATAATCTTTCCAGAAACCTTTCTCCTCTCTCACAATTAGCTTTTTAGTGGTGTTTTAATGGTGGTTTAAGGCCCTAAAACGAAAATTGCATTAAGAAGTGGTGTAATGGCCATTCAAGCTCCCTTAATTAGATTATTTTTCCAACTACCCTTCACTGCTATTTCTGATATGGTTTCCCTTAACCCTTCAACTTCAAATGAAAACTAAAAATGGCAAAAATAGAGTTTCATTTGGGTCTTCCAAGGTTGGAACCCACACCCATGCACATACCAAACCAATGCCAAACCATTCAACCAATCCAGATTTCATGCTAACCAATATGATTCAATGATTATAACACTCCACAACATGATTAATATATATATAAAATAATACTAAGTTAATAGCACACAAAATGGCATAAATAGGACTCGAACCCAAGTCCTCTCACACAATTAAAGTACTCTCAACCACTTAAGCTAGTACTTTTCCACGTCATAACATTCCGCATTTATTACCTTAAAGGTTCCTTTTTACCCGCATTAATTAAATAATTAATTAACTAACTATTTAATTTTTCTCGGGTCTTACAACAATCATATTCAAGATTCCCATTTGAATTTGTTTGGGTTGGTTGGGTTTGAAGTTTGCCACTAAATGGGAAGCTTTGCGCGTGTGTGATTGTGAATGTTCCTAAAAGGGTTTGGAGCTGACATTCCCATCCTTGTCTCTCATTCAAGTTCGAAGGTGAGTGGTGGTGTTATTTGAAGGTGAACTAAATATGAAATAGCAACAAGAACTGGTGTGAGTGAAGTAGTGTGTAAGTGTCAAGAATGGAAGATGTTTGGGTGTGGGTGTGTGTGTGAACCAGTGTGGGGTGGGAAGATTGGGTGGTGTGTGAGTGGGAGTGGTGCTTTGTGAGTGGTTGCATACCTATTACATAACCGGTGCAGTGATGTGTGTGTGTGGCACTAGTTACGTAACCAGTGTTGGTGTAATGTTGAGAGTGACACTGGTTACGTAACCAGTGTTGTGTAGTGTGCGTATAATAATATTTATATAAATATATATAATTAAATAATAATAATAATAATAATAATAATAAATATATATATATATATATATATATAGAAATTAAATATAATAATAAATAATAAAATATAATATATATAATAATTAATAATAATATTAATTATTAATAATTTTTTAAATAATAGTAATTATTATAAAAATAATAATAATAATTTAATGTAATTTGTTAATTTTTTTATTAAAATTTATAAAATAATATTTTTTAAAATTTAATATTTTTAACTAATCAAAAAATCATTTCTTTTATTCTTACCATCAAGAGTACTTTAGTAATATTCAAATTCTATCTATTAAAAGTTTTTTTTAATCTATTACATCACTCAAATTACTCACTAACTTTCTTAGAATTCATCTCCAAATTCACTGACTTTACCATCTAAATCCACTAAAAAAAATATACATATTTATCTACTCAAATCCACACAAATCTATCTTCACCCTCTCTTCCAAATCTATCCTACTAAAGAAACACACCCCTAATTTCGTTCACTCGTACATAATTCTCATAACATGATAAAAATCACATAATAATATTTCCATAATATGTCTTAATTACCCATAATAAATGCAGCCGTAATAAACCCTAGTTGTGATTATACAACTTTATAAATATTATATTCCCATTAATATAATTGTCAGCATATTGTATCATAAACTAATTGATTTATGATAATTAATGCATATATTTGGTAACAATAAATATAATGACCAATATCATGCCAATCAACAATATTATCAATCTCAATTTATATTTTAGGTTTATTTTCGTCTAGAAGAATATTTTTACGTGAAATGTTATACTTTTTTCTTATCTATTCACATTTTATAAATGGTTTAAATATATTTTTAGTCCCTAAACTTTGACATGAAATTAAAATTCGTTAATATTCCAAAATTTTAATATAATTTAGTTTTCAAACTTTAAACATGAATGGGTATACTCTTTCTAACCTAATTGCGTTAAATTTTTTTAACATATCAAACGACGTTTCCGACTATATTTTGATGTTTATACCATTTGACACATACTATCTCATATGTCAGCTTTAAATGTCATTTAATATGTAAAAACAATTAAAATTGTAGGTTAAAATTACTATATTTATTTATTTTTAAAGTCTGAGGACTAAAATGAATCAAAGTTTTGAATAAAGACAAATTTCAATTTTGCATTCAAGTTTAGGGACTAAAAATATATTTAACCCATTATAAATTTACTCATGCTCTTACTCCAAACAAGAAAATTTTGGTAATAGTCCAAACCATTCATAAGCATCAACGCAAATATTATTAAAACATTTGTAGCGCCCATGTAAATAAGTAGCTCTAATGGGAATTTGATAAAATATAGAATAAAAATACACAAACAAGAACTAGTCCAAATGAAAAAGCAGAAAAAATCGGATTCGTAAAGATACAACTCCTAGACTTCCTAATATGAGACATGATCCAAGAAAAATTAAAATAAAATCATGTAGCAACATTAGAGAATCTTCTGCACGTGGATCTTCCCTTTATCCTATCGCGAACTTGTGATCCAGTCCTTCCTCGTCATTTCAAAAGTTTCAAGTTCTTTTTGGTAAGAATAAGTTGGAAGCCCAAAACATCTTTAAGTGAGTCAACCTACTAACCCACCAACCCGTTGTGGATCGAGTCGAGTTACAAAATTTTTGACACACCAAAAAGTAAGTAGAGTTAAACTAATTAATTTTTTGTTCAACCCATGGTGAGTTAACTCACTTTGACACTAATAATATATAAAAAGTATTAATAAACTATTGTGAATTACTATTGTGTTTGTGAATTAAGTAATGTTTAGAATGAATAAACTATTGTGTTTACGAGAAGTGACTTATTAAAAAGTAATAATGAGTTTTAAAAGTTTTTTTTTTTATTGTGAGAGAGTTAGTTAATGATAAATCTGGTGAGATACTGATGTATTTTTTTTCATAATAAATATTTTTTACTTATGTGTGCAATGTAATGTTATCATGAGTTTGATGTCATCTTTTATATTTTTCTTTATATTTAATAAAATTTTCATATAACAATAGTAGTACCATGAGACTATTTAGATAAGTGAGTTAAGCCTCATATTATTGTTTAAATCACAAAAATCTTTAATTTGTGTTTGTTACTCAAATTTGTATATGTTTTGTTTATTTCTTTAATTAATTCATAGACCTTATATGTTCATTTAAGTCATCATTAATAATTAATTACACCATTAAAATACACAAAATTCACATTTAAAATTAAGAATTTGGTTTACAATTGTAGATTTTTAAGTCTAGAAACAAATATATATATATATATATATATATATATATATATATATATATATATATATATATAAATCACATCACAAAATAAAAAATTGTAATTATAATTTTTTAGTAATTATGCTCAAATTTTGGCCAATTAAATCATATAAATCAAACATCACAAAATATTGTATTTGATTACATGTTTTTGTAATCGATTACAAGATGAAGTTTTTGTATGTTTGTTGGATAAGTTAAGAAGATATTATCGTGGCGTAAAAGGATTAATTAATAGTGAGATAAAACAAGACAAAATTGTAAGAAAAAGTTATTGAAATTACAAAGCAACCCAATTCATTGGCGAAATGGACATTGGCTTACATGACGACCTTTAGTACAATAGTAAGAATATTTTTTTGGTTTATCTAGAATTGGTTGATCCATTTCGTTATGGATTCTTGTAGTAGTTGGTTGTCCGAAAGCCTTACGTTTGAGGGTCTGGAATGAAATTTGGACTTGTATAGGTTGACCAATAGTCCTCATTTCGCAGTGGATGGAATTGGACTTCATAAGCCTTATATATGGTATGGAGACTATAAACAGGATTGATAAAATTCACAAGCGGCAGATGAGAAAAAGAACAAACAGCTATGATGTGATGACATGGCAGACGATTTGCTTAAAAGTGGCCACAATCACTAATATTTTAATCCGACATCGAATGAGATTGGTTTTGGCTGATATCGGTGGGGGATCAATACCTCTTACACCTCGAATTCAAAATTCTCGCGATGTAGAGATAAACATGACAAATTGCTGATTTCTACTTATTTTGTTGAAGTACGGGAGTTATGTCTTCTGGATATTGATGACCTGCTCTTAACATAGAGTTAGCCTCCAAGCCTCGTTCAACAAACCACGAATTTGTGTTTCTGAAGGATTTTTTCAATAGTGTAGAGATAGGTAAGGATCGAGCCCCCTTAAGCACTAAGCCAAGTTTGTCGTCATGTGGTCGTACCTCCGACCCATATCATAAGCCTGAGACACTTGTGTAGGGAAATTTTATCTATCCAAGCTACCGCCTACGGGAATTGAGACCTCATTGCAGAAAGTTTTGCTTGGACAATGGGTTGCTTGACTTCGTAGGTTGTGAAAATGAAATGACATAGTAAATGAAATAAGATTTGGTTAGAAATATAAATTGAATAGATATGGAAGCAATGGTAAGAAAATGTATTAACGAAATCTTTCTTTAGGTTAGCAATTTTAAACCTGTTGTTGAAGTTGGAACCCATATAACGTATGTAGTAGACTGAGTGAAGATTATCTGGTTCCCTAATCAACTTCTTTTGAGCGCAAGGCTAACAAAATGCCTTTGCCTCTATTTGTTATCACATAGAGATTTGGTTGAGGAGTTACATGCTTTCGTAGTAGTTGAAAGAACTAAATCAGTGTCTCCTTTGTCTCACCTTCTATTATGGCAAAGGAAATATGTTTCTATTTCCATCTTAAGCAATTGCAATTAGCAAGGTGGCATGATATCTATCGGTTAAGAATGTTCCATCTACTTGAACAACAAGTTTACAATATTTGAACCCTTCAATGGATTGTCTAAATCCCCATAAACAACATTCCAGAATGTAGTAGGATGTGTCATCCTCACAATCAACATTAACTAGAGGACAAGAGTATTGAAAAATTGTCCAAAGATTAGTTTCCTAGACAACTTGTAATCATTTGGGAAGGTCATTATAGGATTGCTCCCAGTTGTCAAACTACATTGCAATTGCTTTTTCCTTTGCTAACCATGCTTTTCTGTATGAGACAATATAGCCATAATTACTTTTAATGTTTGTAATCAAGCTTTTAATGTGAATGTTTGGGCTGGTCCGCACTAAATGGAGCACAATCGAAGCTATTTAAGTGAAATCAAGATTGTAGTGATCTTGGAAAATTAATGTAGAGAAACAAGTATGAGGTGCCTCAATGGACTTGATCTCTCAGTTATATATGACTTTGCTGTAACCGGCCCTTAAACGTCATTGATAACCATTATTATAATTGATGCATCGTTCTACGTATATATAGGGCTTGGATTCCACAACCATGAAGGTCTACCCATTGGTGATGTGGTAGTGGTTTATTCCAGACACGATTTCGTCTTTTGAATCGAAGTGCATGCATTCCTCCAGTTGAATTTTTAAATTTGGATTGTACTGAATTGAAGGTGTTTAAACATCTTCTTGGTCGTATGGCATGTCTTCAAAATCATCATCAAAACTAAAGTCGTCTATAATGTCTCAAATCACAAGTAGGTCCTTAATTTGGTGTAAGGAAGAGGAGCCTCCAAAGTTCCAAGAACTCATGATGAATTTGATGTGAAAATGGATTGTAGCAGAAATGGTCTTAAATTGTTATGCATTGTTGAATAAAAAGGAAGATACGAGGTTAGATCATGGTGGTGGCATGTATAAATAAGGAGTATATGGAGGTTTGGAAGGAAAAATAGGTGCTAAGCTAAAAACATCCACCCCCACATGTTTTCCACTTAGTAATTGTCAACCCCCAAAATGTTTCAACCAGGACCACCTAGGTGGGCAACAAGGAACTACATGAAATGGTTCAACTAGGACCGCCTGGGTAGGTGACATGGAATTACGTGAAATGGTTCTACCAGAACCACCTGGGTAGGTAGGGAACTACGTGAAATGGTTCAACCAAGACCATTTGGGTAGGGGGCATGGAACTGCATGAAATGGTTCAACCATGACTATCTGGGTGAGGGGTAGGGAATTGCGTGAAAATGTCCAACTAGGACCGTCTGGTTAGGGGCAGGGTTCTGCTTGAAATGGTTCACCCATGATCGCTTGGGTAGGCGCCAGGGAACTGTGTAAAATGGTTCAACCAAGACTGCATTAGTAGGCGACAAAGAACTGCGTGAAATGGTTCAACCAGGACCGCCTAGATATGCGACATGGAACTTCGTGAAGTTGTTCAACTAGGACCACTTGGGTAGGCGGTAGGGAACTGCGTGAGAAACTTTAAATTTACAAGTTGTAAGCAAATAGTCAAAGATATTTAGTAGTAGTAGTAACCTCTCATTTTATTCATCTAGTGCCTCGTTAAACCCTTCTTGATATAGTCAACACAATGTGTCTCCAGAGTTGACCAAAATTAACCATCTTAAAGTACTTGTGTTGTCATTGTTCTTGCACCAAAATGATACCTATAGATGCCATCATGCAATTTGTGTAGGACCTAGTCGGCTTGTTCTACTCTAACACACTTGAATAGTGGCCGACTATATCCTCTTCTAAACAACTCATCGCCAATTATTCTTAGGGACCGAATATATTATGTGGGGACTCTGAAAGCACAGTTGACCTTCAACTTCCAGGTACTCGTCCTCCCAACTCTAGGTAGGCTTGTACCTACAGAAGATTATCTACCGACGCTTAATTTAGCCAAGTGCGTCATCAAAAAATTAATGTTATGATTAATGAAAACGTAATTATTTATCTCGTGTAACGTTTTATAATCTTTACCTGGGTGGACCTGAACCAAGAGACCCAATTAACTAAGAGACTCTAACTATGGGACTCAATTACCTATGGACTTAATTATCTGATAAGTCTAATTACATGTGGACCTAATTACTTGATACATTGTTACCTTAGTTGGGTAAGAAAGGACTCGATACATGTCGGCCTAGTAGACCGATATGTACTAGACTAAAGGCGATTCTTGCCAAATCTAATGGTGACATGGTCATATAGTATATAATTGGTTAAATTATATTTTTAGTCCCCATTTTCGTAGCAAAATTTGAATTTGGTCCCTCAATTGTTTTTTATCTCAATCTAGTCCTTATTTTGGGAAATTTGATCCAATCAAGTCCTTTCCGTTAGTGGTGTAGTAACGGTGTTAAATGGGGTTTCACGTGTCACCTTCTGGATTTTTTGAATGTTTTTATTTTTTATATATTTTTTAAAAATTTTTAAAAAAATAAAAATTTGCCACGTGTCAAGCTGACTTTGTGCCACGTGGCAGTGACAGTGTCACGTGTCACTATTATGGGAGGTGTCATTTTCTCATTCTCAATTTGGTCCCTGTATTTTAATTTTTGACTCAATTTAGTCTCAATTTTTGTAAAAACTATGCAATTTCGTCCCCTTCCAAATTGAAACAAAAATTATAAAATTTTATACAAATATTTTTATTAAATTTGATTTTTTTATTCAAATTGATATTTTTATTATATATTTTCAATAAAACTAAGTTTATTTAAATTTGTTTCACATTCGACTTTACTTAAAATTGTTTTCAAATTTTAAATTTATTTGTTTTTTATTGTTACATAAACTATTTAATTTTTCTTAAATTATATAATTGTTATTTTTATACCAACTAAAACATTTGTATAGAAATTATTGAATTTTACACATTTTAAAAATATACAATTATTTAAAATATAAATTCTAATAAAAAATAATATTAAAGTGTAATATAATAAAATATCAATATAACTTATAAATTTTTTTATTAGCATTATTTTCTATTAACAAGTTTAAAACAATTTTAAATAAAGTTTAATGTAAAATATAAATTAAAATAAACTTAATCTTGTTAAAAATATTTACTTGAAATATCAATTTTGATAGAAATATTTGTGCATATTTATATAGAAATTAAA
>Ga0214542_1008085_pt1 | contig 17737 bp, 12 predicted proteins | sample CNSS1metaG_FD_160096 | JGI IMG/M metagenome (GOLD analysis project Ga0214542, IMG submission 160096) | Root nodule microbial communities from cowpea collected in UCLA plant growth center, Los Angeles, California, USA - CNSS1 | ecosystem: Host-associated > Plants > Roots > Nodule | place: USA... | reverse complement strand
AAGCTGTTCTCATATCATACGAACAAAATGAGAGAAGCACATACCCCTGTTCTCTTACAGTATTCCGGATCAGAATACCAAGTCTCGTCAACTACTACATCAGGGTTTTTAGGCCTGTCGCTGTACGCAACTGCAGCAATAGAAGAAGTTAAAACGACGCGTTTCAGCGTGGGCGAGTTCACACACGATCTCAGAACATTCAGAGTCCCCTTCACTGCCGGATCCAACAACTCAGTCTGCAATAGATAAATTAAAAACAAAACATTACACAGCCACAGATAAAAAAAAAAACAAATGCACGAATCAAATCGCAAACGAAGCAAACCTGCGGATCTTTGGCATTGTTAAAAAAGGGAGAAGCAGTGTGAAACACAGCGTGACAACCTTGAACGGCAGAGTCAAAGGAACCTTCTTCTAGAAGATTCGCCTTGACGAGATGCAATCTCTCCTTCGCACCATCGAGGCTAAGCAAGTGATCCACCTTTCTGGGATCCTCTGCGCATCACATTTCATCCGATCTTCATTTTTCGAAACAGTAATGCAGCAAATAATCATAAAACTACAGAAGACAAAAAAGCACATACTTGGGTCGCGAACGGTGGCCTTCACGGTGTAGCCGCGTTGGAGAAGAAACTTGACGAGCCAGGAAGCGATGTAACCGGAAGCGCCGGTGACACACACTACTTTTCCGGCGGCGGTGCTCATTGTGGATTATGATCTTCTGCTCTGAGTTTTGTTCTTTGTTGTGCTTTGTTCACTGAATGGGAAATTGTAGTGTGGGAAGGAATCAGGTGGCTTGCATTTATAATGCAGTAGAAAGTGCTGATTGGTTCCGTATTCTTGCACACACTTCTGGATACAGAAAAAGGAGTGGTGTTGAGATGAACCAGGTGGCTTACCTTATCTACTTACACCACGCCCAAAGTGTGACCCCATTAGTATGGGCGAATGATGCTAAAAATAAAGTTGATTACTGTAACGAAATTGACTGCTACATACTGATTATTATATTGGAAAATTATCTTTTGACAATTTTTTTTAACAAACTTTTGACAAAATTTCTATAAATAAAATTAAATAGAGTATTTTTTTTATTTTTTAATTAAAATAAAGTAATAATAGTAATATCTTTTTTACTTAGAAAGGTAATTTGTCAAAAGTTTGTCAAATTTTTTTTGTTAAACTATCATCTTCCTATTATATTATACATGTACATATTTAGAAAGAAAACAAAATATAAGATTCTGTAACATATATGATGGGACAAAAATAGAAATAAAAAAGAAGATATAGGTAGGTATATAATTGATCTTGCCGTGATTGATTTGGAGATTCTATTACCTAAATATCCGTATTTAAGTTGCTGACAAGTGTTTTTTTATTTGATTTTTTTATATTTTTAGAGGTCTGATAGCGATTTGATCCGATTTACTTTATTAATCTTATTTATTGATTTTAACATATGTTGTTTTTCTGTATTTTTTTTTAGCGTCCATTTTATTATGCATTTCAAATTTTAAACCTCTAATACTCTTCTGATTCTCTTTCTTTCTGTCATATTCTTACTCTTTTTTTTCTATTTTCGATTTCCTCCTCCCGTTACCTTTCTTTATCAATCCTTGTTCTATTACCTTTGTTGCCATTACCAACCTCTTTTTCTTTTTAGCTTCTCGATCATGGTTTTACTCCTTTTTAGGAAAGTTAAGAGTTTTCAAATGATTTTCAACCCAATCAGTAATTTTTAATTTTATTTTAGTTTTTAATAATATTTTAATTTTATTGGTGTTTCTTTTCCTTAGTGTGGTGGCTAGTATTGAAACCCTTAATTGAGGGTTTTTAGTTAATTATTAGTTAGGGTTCTGTTTTACCCTTTTCTTCTATTTTCACGGAGACTATTAATTTAGATCTCCTCCTCTGTACAGATCACGTTTTTACATAGAATAATCAAACAAGAGGTTTTATGTTTTTGTTACCTTCGAGTCTTCTCTTCTTCTCCGTTTCTTCTTCTCGCACTTCTTCTTCTTTCTCCATGTTTTCTCTCTGATCGTTGTCGCCATGCTCGTGCCTTTTGGGTCAGAGGGTTGCGGGTTTGAAACCCTCGAAGTTAGGTTTGGGCTGCAATATGGTATCAGAGCAGGTTCATCGCCTGCTCTGTTTCCGTTTGCACACTCTATTTCTTCATCTTATCAATCTGCACCTTGCAAGAACGAATCTTGCAACATGGAAGACAAAACAAACAACCAAGAAATCAAGGAGGAAAAATCAATGCAGCAGATGGAAAGATTGGATCTTGACCAATCTTTAATTCCCACAAGTCCATACTATATTCATCCTCGGGAGAATCCAGGACAGGTTCTTACTACACCTTCTCTGAATGAAACCAATTATAATTCCTGGAGCAGAAACATGAGAATGGCCCTTTTGTCTAAAAACAAGTTGAAGTTCATGGATGGCAGCATGAAGACCCCTACCAGGGATGATCCTCTATATGAAGCCTGGGAAAGAGCCAATGTTATGGTTCTTTCTTGGATTATTAGAACACTCTCACCTCAGATTGCTGAGAGTGTTATTTACATTGAGTCTGCAAGAGATTTGTGGAATGACCTGAAAGAAAGGTTCACTAAGGGGGACTATTTTAGGATTTCTGATCTTCTCCAAGAGATGCATTCTGCTAAGCAAGGGGAGAGAAATATTACTCAATTTTTCACTGATATAAAGACTGTCTAGGAGGAATTGGAATTCCTACGTCCTGTTCCTAATTGCGTTTGTGGTAAATCTTGTGACTGCAACCTTTCCAGGATATTCATAAAGCAGAGAGAAGTTGAGTATGTGATCTGCTTTCTAAAGGGTCTTAATGACAGCTATAATACGGTAAAGACTCAAATCTTGCTCCTAGATCCCCTTCCTAATATAAACAAAGTCTATTCTCTTGTTATGCAACAAGAGAGACAGAATAATGGTGCTGCCAGCTTAGGAAATGAAGGTAAAATTTTCTTTAACACCACCGAAAGACATGGTAAATCTCAAGATCAAGGCAATTGGAAAGGTCAAGGAAGAGGTATTATGTCTCGGTCTCAAGGAAGGGGAAGAGGAAGAAATCCTAACTATGGCAAGCAGTGTTCTTACTGCCATAAGATGAACCATATTGTTGAAGAATGCTACTCAAAGCATGGGTATCCCCCTTGGTACAAACAAAGGAATGATGGCAGCAACAATTCTCTAGAAAAAGGCAGTCAAGAAAAAAGGGAGCAATAGGTTTGTAATCTCAATATGAAGGAGGATTCTACTGACAAGCAGCCTGTGAAAGATGAATCTGTCAAGGGATTCATAGCAGAACAAATGCAGAAACTTCTAAGACTCCTTGATGATTCTGAGGATACTGGACACAACATCAATCAAATGCAAAAACGTGATAATGACACAAAAAGAAATCCACAAGGTAACAATCTTTGGATTCTTGACACTGGTGCAACAGATCATGTTGCACATAATAAAGATTGCTTCACTACTTATTTCAAAATAAAACCTGCGAAGATAAAATTGCCTAATAACAGTGATGTTATTGCATATTTTGCTGGAACAGTTCAATTTTCTGATAGCCTAATTCTTTTTAATGTCCTGTATGTTCCAGAATTCCATTTCAATTTAATTTCAGTTCAAACCTTGATCAAAGATTTGAACTGTAATCTAATTTTTTCTTCTAAGTGCTTCCAGATTCAGGACATTATTACATCTCAGATGATTGGGCAAGCTAATCTCAGTCAGGGTCTCTACTATCTTGATATTGTTCCTGTCACCAAGATTACTGATTTTTTCCCTAATACAGTTCTTAATTGCTCTAAAGTTGATATAGATACTTGGCACTATAGACTTGGGCATCCTGCCTGTAGAATTACTGATCAAATATGTAAAACCTTCCCTTGCATTCAATCTAAAGGTTATGATATTTGTGATGTATGCCATTTTTCCAAACAGCATAAATTGCCTTTCTATAAAAGTGATACTGTTTCTGATGCTTGTTTTGATCTTATTCATCTTGATATATGGGGACCTGTAAGACCCGTGAAATTAATTAATTAAATAATTAATTAATTAATGTGAGGAAAAAAAGCCTTTATGGCATTAATTATGGATTGGTGTGACGTGGAAAAGTGTTAGCTCATGTGGTTGAGAGTACTTTGTTTGTGTGAGAGGATGTGGGTTCGAGTCCTATGTATGCCAATTATGTGTTGTTGTTTTATTGTTATTTTTAATAATATGTATGAGTATGGAATTGATTATGTAAACTATTTTGCATTGGAGGGTATCACTAAATGTGAATTAGCATAGTGGTTGTGCTTTGGCCTTATGAGGGGAAGGTCACGGGTTCAAACCTTGGCGGGCAAAGAATAAGCTTTATTTTTGCTAACTATTAGTTGTGGTAAGAATTTGAAGGGGTAAAGAAAACCTAGCAGGGTAACCATTGATTGGGAGGAAGTCTGAAATTGAAAGGACGGCGAGAAATGAAGTTCCTTTACTTAGGGCTTTAAGCCCTTCTTGCCCGAAGTCTAATCCCTAATCATGCGCAACACATGGACTTTAATTCAGGATTGGATGCTCTTTTGAGACCCACAGGCCTTGGAACGACTCTCTCCCTTTTTAGCGCCGGCAGGAGATAGATTGATTTAGAGGAAAGAAGGAAGTTTCTCTCCTTAGATTATATATATAGCCCAGATATAGAAATAGAAAAGGACATTCTAGAAAACTCTCCTCTATCTAATTCAATCCGAGTCCTAGGGAATTTGTTCGGTGTCTCGGGTTCTTCTCGATGGTGGCAGTTCTGACAACTTCATTCAGATGGAGAAGATTCCGAAAAGGAAATCTCAATCCAATCGCTGGGTGAATAACGAGTGGGATCGGTTGGATCCAACATTGACCCATATGGGTCAATGTTCAGTTGATGCTTCATAAAAAAATTATATATCCATCACTCTAGCACACTGCTTGCCTATTCCTCCTCAAGTACTACACGAGCGAAGGAGAGCGACCTCATCTTGCTTGCTTCTGGCGAAGCTTCTAGAAGGCCCACCACTTCATAGGAGCGATAGCGAACGAAGCCATTTCGGGTTTCCCATGAGAGGAATTTGGGGTTGGAATTTGGGTATTGTTCTATTGGCGTTTTTCCTAAAATTATGATCATGATGGATGTTGCATTAGGTACGTTGCCCTTGTGAAAATGTGAGGGATGGAGGACGATATTGCATTCTAATTATATTGTATGTTTGCTGCAATTGGTATGAGTTGCTTTGGTACGAAGTGAATTGTGAATTGGATGTTGGTTACTGTTGTTGCGTGCGTGATCAGAGTAGGAGTCTGCAATTCTCGCTCAGGCGAGCCAGGCTCGCCTAGGCGAGATTAGTAGAGACTCATATCCTGTTACTACACGAGCTTCTCGCCCAGGCGAAGAGGATTGGTTTTGAGCGATACAGACTCTCGCTCAGGCGAGTGAGGTTCGCCTAAGCGAGATAGTGAGGAGTTGCGCGTGTTGAGCGTGACTTCTCGTCCAGGCGAGGGTTTTGTGGGTTTTGAGCGAACCAAGGTCTCGCCCAAGCGAGATGGCCTCGCCTAAGCGAGATGTCGTGGTCATGTGTGGTGCTTTGCTTGTATTTTAGCCCAGGCGAGATTGAAACGGGTGTTTGGGCGAGAGACGATCTCGCCTAAGCGAGAGGATCTCGCCTAAGCGAGATAACGTGCTGTTGTTACTGATTTAAACTTGCTCAAGCGAGGTGGATTAGCCTAAGCGAGACTAAGGGTCTAGCTTGGGTGAGAGGTCCCTAGCTTAAGCGAGTTTATGCGAATTTCTATGTTTCTATGTGCTTGTGAGTGTGCTTTGGCTGTTTATACCAAGGTTAGGTTGTATATGCATGTGGTGTGATGTTTGGACTTGAAGGACTAAGTCCATTAGGGGTCTGGGATGTGCTTGGTGGTTGGACACATGATGGGCATGGGACTAGTTGAGTTCCCGTCGGCTACTAATGGGCGAGGAGTCCTTAGTATGGTGATTGCATGTGTGGGGCACACGATGGGCAATGAACTGTTATGTTCCCGTCGGCTACTATTGGGCGAGGAGTCCAAAGTATGGTGATTGCGTGCGTGCCAGGGTCCAAGTAAGAAGACTTGGATGATTTACTACAGACGAGGAGTCTGTAGGGCAGGACTATGAGCGGGATAGGCTCATAGGGTTGGACCACGAATGAATTAGTTTCGTGGAAGCACAGTGAAGTCCCAAGATCTAGTGCATGCATATGACTCATGAAGGACTATGAGGTCATGGTGGGATGATTTAAAATGTATAAGAATTTAGTTATGCTATTTTAGGTTGGGAAAACATATTTATATTTATGTTTGTTTATATATATATATATATATATATATATATATATATATATATATATATATATATATATATATATATTCTGCATATCTCACCCTTTCTGTGTGTGTGTGGCAATGATCGGATAACTTGTTATCCGGGAGCAGATGATGTGACAGGTGGGCCAGGAGATGCTTAGACTCAGAGCGAGGGCTAGCAGGGGATGTTTTTTTTGTATATACATATATTCTATGTTTTATCATTTTAACGTTGAGAATATCATGTAAATCTGGCGAGAGCCATTAACTTTTATTTCAGTTTTATGAAACTTTGGACTCTTGGTTTTATAGCTTATTATTTATTGAAGTTTTAAATTTCCCTGGTTTTTGGGAAATAGTTTTATTCAATGCGATATTTATTGTATTCGAATTTTATTTGTTTAATATCAGTAATATTTCTTAGGGATGTTACAGGACCCATAGTCATTCCCTCTGTTCATGGTCATAGATATTTCCTAACTGTGGTTGATGATCACTCTAGACACACATGGATCTTTCTTATGCACACTAAATCTGAAACTAGAAAACTTATCCAGAATTTTATAATTCATGTTAAAAATCAGTTTGATAAGACTATTAAATGCTTTAGGACTGATAATGGTCCATAATTTAATGGTGTTGATATATATAATGCTTATGGGATAAATTATCAAAGAAGTTGTGTTGAAACTCCCCAACAGAATTCTGTTGTGGAACGTAAACACCAGCACATTCTCAATATTACTTGTTGTTTGTTATTTCAGTCTAGTTTGCCTAAAGCCTATTGGTGTTATGTTGTCACTCATGTTGTTCATATCATTAATAGATTGCCCTCTACTGTCATAAATAATGTTTGTCCTTATCAGATTTTGTATAAAAAGCCTCTTACTTACCTCAATCTTAAGGTTTTTGGAACTCTATGTTTTGCTAGTACCCTTGAATGTAATAGAACTAAACTTGATCCTAGAGCTAGAAAATGCGTGTTTTTGGGTTTTAAAACTGGTATTAAAGGGTATGTTCTCCTTGACACTTTGAGCAGAGAGATTTTTATATCTAGAAATGTGATCTTTTATGAGAATGTTTTCCCATACAAAACTGTTAATTAGTGCATCCAGCCTACTGACAGTGAGGATCGTGACCTGAATTTCTTATTTGATAACATTGACAACTATCCCAAGGATATCAGAGTTGATTATCAGATTCTTCCCAGAACTGATACTGACGATTCAGAAGCAGAATCCATTCCAGACACAACCAGTGATAGCTCTGCCAGCAATTATGACAATAATCACCCACACAACAATGATCAGGACTCTGAAAATGTGATTCTGCGAAGATCAGAAAGACAGAGGAAAACACCTGCCTATTTGAAGGATTACTTACACCAGGTGAACAATTCCATGAACCCTAAGCATTTCATTCATAATAGATCTGTCCATAAGACCAATTATCCCATTAGTTATGTCCTCTCTTATAAATCTTTATCAAAGGAACATCTTAAATATACTCTTGCTATAACTGCTACACATGAACCACAAACATATGCAGAGGCTTCCCAAGATGTTAAATGGACTGATGCTATCCATAAGGAAATAAAAGCTCTAGAGGACAATAAAACCTGGTATTTTACTGATCTTCCTAAAGGAAAGAAACCTATAGGATGTAAATGGATTTTTAAAATCAAATATAAATCTGATGGGACTATTGAAAGGCACAAGGCTGGGCTTGTAGCTAAAGGATATACTCAATTAGAAGGGATTGACTTCATTGATACTTTTTATCTTGTTGCTAAGCTCACAACTATGCGTCTTTTATTAGCCATTGCAGCCACCAAAAATTGGTATTTACACCAACTTGATGTGGATAATGCCTTCTTGCATGGCAACCTTGATGAGGAGGTTTACATGAACCCACCTCCAGGCCTTCAAGTTCCTAAACCAGGTCAAGTATGCAGGTTAAATAAATCTCTTTATGGCCTGAAACAAGCCAACCGTCAATAGTTTGCTAGACTATCCTCTTTTCTTATTTCAGCTGGTTTTACTCAATCCCAATCTGATCATTCACTTTTTACTAAAGCAAAATCAGACACTTTCACTATTCTCCTTGTGTATGTAGACGATGTGATCTTGGCAGGAAACTCCATGAATGAAATTGAGAAAATAAAAGCCTCATTACATGAAGCCTTCAGAATTAAGGATCTAGGGAGCCTAAAATACTTCCTAGGTTTTGAAGTGGCTATATCTACCAAAGGAATACATTTGTGCCAGAGAAAATATGCTCTGGACATCCTATTCGAAACTGGAATGCTAGATTGCAAACCCTGTCAGACCGCTCTCATGAGCAACACTAAAGTTCTTTTTGACAAAACTGTTGATCCTGTCATAAACCCTGAATCTTATAGACGTCTAATAGGGAAGCTACTATATCTTACTAACTCAAGACCTGACATTTGTTATTCTGTACACTTACTTAACCAATTTGTGCAGGCACCTACCATCTATCATCAACAAGCAACCCAACATATCCTTAGATATCTAAAGACCAGTCCTGCCAATGGCCTCTTCTTTGCTGCCACTAATGACATTCAAATCAAGGCCTTCAGCGACTCTGACTAGGCCACTTGTCCAGACATAAGGCGCAATATTATTGGTTATTGCATCTTCCTGGGCAACTCCTTGATTTCTTGGAAATCAAAGAAGCAAAGCACAATATCTAGATCCTCCTCAGAGGCCGAATACATATCCCTAGCCACCACTACCTACGAACTGCAGTGGCTCAACTACCTTCTCCACGACTTTCGTGTTCAACCCACTGACCAAACTGTTCTCTATTGTGACAGTCAGTCTGCCAGATAGATAGCTCATAACCCCACTTTCCATGAGCGTACAAAACATATTGACCTAGATTGCCATGTTGTCCGCGAAAAACTTCAGAAGAAACTCTTCCACTTGCTGCGATTCGCTCCGATGAACAACTCGCCGACATCTTCACAAAAGCTCTCCACCGCACTTCCTTTAAAACCATTCTTCCCAAGCTTGGATTGATGAACATCCATCATCCAGCTTGAGGGGAGGGTATTGAAACCCTCGATTGAGGGTTTTTAGTTAGTTGTTAGTTAGGGTTCTGTTTTACCCTTTTCTTTTATTTTCACGGAGACTATTAATATAGATCTCCTCCTCTGTACAGATCATGTTTTTACATAGAATAATCAAACAAGAGGTTTTATGTTTTCGTTACCTTCGAGTCTTCTCTTCTTCTCCGTTTCTTCTTCTCGCGCTTCTTTTTCTTTCTCCATGCCTTCTCTCTGATCGTTGTCGCCATGCTCATGCCTTTTGGGTCAGAGGGTCGCGAGTTTGAAACCCTCGAGGTTAGGTTTGGGCTGCAATAGTCATCTATGGGGTGTGGTGGTTGCAGCAGTGAGTTCCCATTTTTGTCTTTTGGGTGTCAAAGTTTCAATTTTTCTTTAATTTTTTACCATGCAATTCTTTGCCATTTTCTACGCCATTGTTTGTGTTGAAAATGTGTTTATGTATTGTTTTGATGGTTTGTTGTGAAAGGTTTGAAATGAGTTTCCTTAAAATGTTGTTATGTACTGCATTTCCCTTTGACTGTGAGACGAGTTTATGAAAATCATGAAATATCTTGTGTTTGTGTATTGTTTTGATGGTTTGTATGCTAAGTTTTTGAATGTTTTTTCTGGTTTGATGGTTTCTTATTAAAGTTTTGTAATGGGTTTCATGGTTTGTGGTTAAAGGTTTGTTCTTTTTGCATGGTTTGTAGTTAAAGGTTTGAAATGGGTTTTCTTAATACATGTGTTTGATTTCTCTGTTGTGTATCTCCAACCCTAAAGAGTTTCATTGTGTATTGGCCATTTTTCTATGTTAGTTTTCTCTTTCTTCATCAAAGATTGTTCTCTATTATTTTGTTTAACCGAACTTTGTTTTCTTCTTTGCAGTTATCCTTCATCGAAAGGTCTTTCTCTACTTCTCTTTTGTTGAACATCTACTTTGAAGGTTAGGTATTCTTTAACCCAACTTGAGTTTCTTTTTTTAAGGTGTCTTTGTTTTTGTTGTTTAACCTTATTTCCTGTACTTTTTAGTTTCTCTTATTATGTTTTTTACTTAATGGTTTACATATTTTGTTCATAGAATCTTTGTTTTTTGGTTGGTATGGAAGTAGTTGAAATTTAACAAAAAAAAAATAGAATTGGAAGAAGCTAAGTTGGTTGCATTCAAAGGGACTTCTAACTCGATCATCCCCCTTGAAGAGGCATGTATGAACATAAATAGTATGCTCTGCTTTTCCATTTGAATGTGTTGTTGTTTCTAACACATTTAGGAGAAGTTTGTCTCTTTACATATTAACAATGAATGGTTTTCATATCTTTGTAGGAATGTTACTAAGAGCTTGATACATCATATGGTGGTCATGACATCTCAAAGATTGTTGATAGCCTTGAGGACCAGGACACTAGTCAGGCTTATATAGGAGGATATGGAACTCAATATGAAGTAGGTAATTAATTGACAAACCAACTTGGTGATGACATATGCTTTAATGTTTTCTGGTTATAATATTTTTCACTGATTAAATTTGTAGTCGTAAGATTTAGTTATTCATGCAGAAAGTTAGAAGGTTAGGCTTGAAAGTTGCAATAGTTGGAATTCCAAAAGCTATTGAAAATGACACTTTAACTATAAAATTATTCATGTGAACATTGTTATACTTTTATGCATGTATTGTAATACTAACAAAACAAACTCTATCTATTTTACAGGTCCAAGAGCACTTTGGTTTTAGATAGTAGTTGCAATGGTGCAATGGTACATTGTGATTTTAAGTGTGGTTGCAAAGGGGGTTGTTTCTGGTCATCAACAAAGCCAAGAAGTTGAATCCCAGCATAATGGTTTGCCATGACCCATTTATAAGGTAACTTGAAACAACTAAATTTATATGCATTAACAAGCAAGTATCAATTAGAGTACTAAATATTTTTTATTTTACTGTCATTTTAGGGATTTTTCCAACAAGGCAAGAGATTGTTGTAAAAACACTTCCATAAACTTTTGGACAATGAGTTTTGGAGTTTAAGTGACATAAAGGAGGAATGGAGTTGCATTTGAAAGTACTAGGAAATACAAGTTAAGCTTAGGGTGAAATATTTGAGAAAATTGACTATCTTATGTAGTTTTGCATCAATTTTGATTAATACAATTAAAATGGTCATGTAGTTATTGAAAGAATTGGAGAAACAAGATACTAAAAGGTTCATCACAGTTATGTATGATTGTCCTTTCCACTTTATAAAAAAAAATAACCTTTTCACTTTTAGGTTATTTAAAGAGTTCCAAGACCCTTCAGATGTTGGTAGAATAAATGAAGTATTTATTACATTTTTAAAGTTTAGGATACTTATTTTTCTTTTTTTGTCCTTAGAGTTGCATGTTATTTCACACCATCGAAGAACAATGCATAAGAGCATATGCAGAAATATGCTGCCAACATTTGGCTTTTTCTTGCAAGATTATAACATATGATAAAACCTTGGAATTGTAATTATTGGCAAGTTTCTTGAAGCTCTTATAATTTTTTTGTGTTATCTTTAGTTATTAGAAAGTAGTGCATAAATAATTGCTTCTAAATCATACTTAAAAATTAAAGTTGATTGGTATTTGTTTCTGCAACTTGTATTCTCATAATTTAATAAAAATGGTTAGCGGATTGGTTTTCTACAACATTTTCAAGTTTCCCCCAACTATAGTGAATAAACGTATATATGATTGAAAAATCATCTTTGTCATATCCTTGTATGGTTTTTCGGTTTCATTTTTCAGATCCTCTCATGATATCCTTGTATGTTCTTTTTGGTTTGATTTTTCGCATTCTCTCATGATATGATGTGGTTAATATAGTTATACAAAGGTTAATAAGGAGGTTAGATTCTAACCAATGAAAATATGCTTACGCAGGTTAGATTGTTTGATTTATATTCTACTATTTATGAATTTGTACTAAATTGTCAAAATAAGGTTACGAAGAATGAACATTTGATGATGTCATTATGTGTCCTTACAAAGTGAGGAAACTGGAATGATGTTCATATGTTAAACTTTCACAATTTGCTCCTTCTTATACTGATTTTAATATGCATCATGCATATCAAGGATGGATGGGCTGAGGGCAAAGATTTGGTTTTGTCTCTTATGTATGCTGTGGAGAGGAGCATATTTTTACCCTTACATTGGTTCCAATAGTTCCATGTCAGATTACTGGTGGAAAGCTGAAGTTGTAACTTAAATGATACAGTATTTATTTCTCTTTTTCGCTTATATGTAGGTTTGTTTACTAAATTAGCCAAAACTTGTGTCATTCTTACAAGAAGTGATCAAAATTGGATGACTTTATTTGGGAGTCCTTGGCCTATATTTTTATTGTGTTAGATATAGAACCATAAATTGTTAAATGTTATGTTTGGATGTTATTGTAAGTTTGTTCAAACCCTTTTCTGATAAAATTTTCTTTATTATGATGTTTCTTAATTGCATTTTGGAATATATGTTTTGCTTAGGGCTAAAAAAAATATACAATCCCTGAATTAGTACTAAATTGTTTTTCTTCTTCTTCCTTGAATTCAGTACCAATCCCTTCAAGAGACGAAGAAAGTAAAACATTACCTCATATTCATGTTATGTTTTCTTTACTTATATTGAATTTATTTATAGGTAAAATTTCATACAAAAGATAAGTGTAATAAGCTCCTGTCTAAATAATTTGGAAGAAGTAATATGAGAGCTCTGACAAATTGTATATCCTTTATAGATAATCACAAGATATCTTTTTCATCTAGGTAAAGAGAAGACAAAACATTGTCTCAATTTCATTATGATTTGTTTCTAAATTTGTATAATTAATTGACACATTAATACCATTAATTGTTTTTAATTTTTTAACTATGGATGGATTATTTCTTTTAAATTTATACATTTGCAATCAATAACTACATATTTAATTTGTAAATATTTTTTATTAATTAGTTGATTTGATTATTTTAAATTTTTTTAATTATGAATAGAGATTTTAAGTTCATAATTTTTTTTATTTCTTTAAATATTTTGAATTCTTTTAATTATGTCCAAAAATAATTTGTTGAATTATATTTTGTGAAATATAATTTTTATTATTATCATTAAAATACATGTATTATTATGATAATTATTAATATTATTTAATCACCAATTATATTTTGTTTTAACTTATTTAATTAATTATTAGTTTTAAAGTTATTTTTATTATTATTCTGATAAATATTTATATTGTGTTCAAATATTTTCTTTAATTATTAATTGATAATATTACTATAATTACTAATATTTTATTACTATTATTATTAACAAATTTTGAATTAATATTTATTAAATTTTATTGCTTTCATTTTTAAGACCAGTTTCAATATTAATTTATTTTTATAATTTCGGTGGAGACAAATTGTGTTAATTATAATAGCTATATTTGATTTTGAACAAAAATTTAAAGAATCGATTCATATTTTCTTCTTCAATTTTAATATATTTATTATTATTATTGATGTTATAATTTTATTCAATAATTATATTTTATTCTAATATTTTTCTTCAATTGTTAATGATATGTTTGTTGTTATTATTTTTATTATAATTATAATAAACTGTTTTATTTTATTTTAATTAATTTATTAATACTACTATTTTAACAGTCAATAGAAGTTGAATTTTTATTTTTTAAAAATTGGAAAGATTTAGTATACTTTATCATTTTTATTTAAGAGGTTAGTTTCTATATTTATATATTTTTTAATTGCATCGGAGACAAATTGTTTTAATCACAATTATATAATTAATATTAGTATTGTTATTAACATTATTATTATTATTATTATTATTATTATTACAACTATATTAGTAACTAACTTCTAATAATAATAAATATACTAATATATTGATCACTCACTACGGTAACTTTTCATTCACCTTTCAGATTCTATTTGGGAAAGGAGAATATAAGTGAGAACAATCTAGAAGATACACTCTCATATTATAATTATCTACAAATTATTAAGTTTAACTACCAAATATGAATATTATATTTATATTATTAAATAATATTAAAGTTAGCGTAATTTTATTATCTATATATCACAAAAAATATTATGATTATTCTTAAAATAATATAGATAAACATATAAAATAGTATTATTTTAAATAATATTCTAATAAAAAAGTTTATAAGTATAATATTTATATTTAGTAAATTATAATAATTATATGATTTGTTTCTAAATTTTTTTATTAATTGATTAATTAATTTGATTAATTGTTTTTAATTTTGTAACTAAGAATGATTTTTGTTTATTTTATACGTTTTGAAATCTTTGAAATTTATTTATTTGTAATTAATAATTATTTTAAATTTTTCTAATCATTAGAGTTTTGATGGATAATTGTTAATATTATTATAATTACTATTATATTTGTTATTATTATTTAAATCAATAAATATATTTTATTTTAAATTATTACTATAATTACTACTAAAAAAATTTCAATTAATATTTATTGAAAAGGTTTATTACATTTTATTATTCTCATTTATCATTTCAGTTGCGATATGAATTTATTTTTATAATTACGGTGAAGATAAATTGTTTTAATTATATTGATTATGTTTGATTTTGAACAAAAATAATTTAAAAATCAATTCACATCTTTCTTATTCCTTAATTTGCAACATATTTATCATTCATATTATAATTTTATTATATATTTTTTTAAATGTTATTTTAAGTTGTTTGTGTCTACGTGATTTTATTAACAAATTTTAAGTTTAACTTAACTTCGTGTTGTATTAATTTGGTACGAGATCCATAATGTACACTATATTTGCATTTCACATTAATAGTGATAATGTATATGCATTTCATTTCAATATAATACATAATTTAAAAGATTAATTATAAATTTTAATTATAAATTTTAATTATACAACAATATTGTTCTACTTCACATAACTAATATTTTATTACTATTAATAATATTAAAATGATTAATATTAATGAATATTAGTATTATTAGTAATAATACTACTATTTTATTATTATTATTATTATTATTATTATTATTATTATTATTATTATTATTATTGTTTTGTATGGGATCTATAATGCATAATATGTCTTCAATTTATTCTAACAATAATGTGACACCCTGACTACTATACTAAATAATTATTATTTGATAAAAAGATATGGAATTAATTTTTTTCCATAAGATTATCCTTGAGAGAACATTAATAATAACTTAACTTCATATATATATATATATATATAGTTTACATCTCTATAATTGTTCATGAAATATTACAAAAATATATATTTGTAAAATATTAAGAGTTCTACATCAGAATAGAAGATTATCTATATTTTTAATATCTCCTAAATAGAAATTATCCATGAGTCAATCTTCAGAAGATCCACCAATAATATTCCGAACAACTCTCACTGAGCAGGTTCCTCTTCTGCTCATGCAACAGGTACATATGAAAGAAAAATATGAAAGGAGTGAGGTCTTTATAAGCCTTAAATATCAATCTTAATAAACTCAACAAACAATGCAGACACCGGGGGCCTAGATTTGGACCTACAACCACAAAACTTGATCTTGTTTTACCAGACATATGGATCCATATTTCACTTCTGATGATCCAATCTGAACATCAAAAGTTACTTTGGGAAGTGATTAGGTAGTTGAGGATTTCTCATAAAATATTGGTACAATCATAATTATTTCTTTCTCGAGAATATTAGTCATTCATCGGCTCACAAAAGAGATATATACTCACTACCTAACCTTGGCAATGCCGAGCAGATATCGGATAGTCCCAAGTTTGGCCTATGAATATCCTAGTCCAGTGCGCTATTCTGAACTATCCAGATATTCACCTACTTGGTAAAACTTCCTTAGACCCCACCATGGTCCCTGCCTTTCATCCCGCAGTGTACCAAACTATGACTTCCCAAATACAACCACTTTGACACTGGTTTAATCTCAACTTATTGAAACCAGACTTAACTCTTACTCAACTGACATACTCTTGAATATTTTCAAAGGTCATAAAATGTGATGACTATCAAATCATGTCATTGCATAAACTATACACAAAGAACATCAAATAAAATAAAATAAAATAAAATGTACATGTAATTTTCTTATATTCAAGCTCACTGAATAAAATAATATTTACTTTCACTTCACATTTTTTAATTATAAAATAATGATAAAATAAGAATCAAAGCAAAAACTTTAAATAAATAATTAGATAAGGATTAGAACGTTATAAATAAATATAATAACAAAAATATAAATTAAACAGGACCAGTGCATAATGGAGATATATTAATTGAAATAAATAAACAGGACCAGTGCATAACTGGAGATATATTAATTGAAATAAATAAACAGGATCAGTGCATAACTGGATATAAATAAAATAAAAATAAATAAATAGGATCAGTGTGTAACTGGAGGTAAATAAAATAAAATAAATAAATAAATAGGACCCGTGCGTAACTGGAGATAAATAAAATAAAATAAATAAATAGGATCAGTGCGTAACTGGAGGTAAATAAAATAAAATAAATAAATAGGACCAGTGCGTAACAGGAGATAAATATAATAAAATAAAAAAATAGGACTAGTGCGTAACTGGAGATAAATAAAATAAAATAAATAGATAGGATCAGTGCGTAACTAAAGATTAAATAAACAGGATCAATACATATTTGGAGATTAAATAAAATAAATAAATAAACAGGATCAGTATATAATTGAAGATTAAATAAAATAAATATGAGAAGATAATAAGTGAAATTAAGTTAAATGAAAGTAAATAGAATAATATATGAGTCAAAATAAATAAAAGATTAATATAAAACCCATGAGCTTATCAAGATTAATATATAAGAGCTTAACCTCACTCCCCCCTTACCTTATTGATTGAAGAGTACACTAATAATAGTTGTAGAAGACTATGATCTCTTTGAATCTTTGCTCTAAACTTTATTTCCTATTTTTCTCTTTCCCTCTCTTATTTCTCTTTCTCTTTCTCTTTCTCTCTCTTCTTTCTCTCTCTCCTTTCTTTCTCTTTATCCTTTTCTTTCTCCTTCTTTCTCCTTTCTTTCTCTCTCTCCTTCCTTCCTTCCTTCCTTTCTTTCTTTCTTTCTTTCTCACTTTCTCACCTCCCGTAACCTTCATTCCATATGTATATATAAGCAAACCATGTGCTTATCAAAATCATGATTACTTAATTAATGAAG
>Ga0214542_1008083_pt1 | contig 17740 bp, 20 predicted proteins | sample CNSS1metaG_FD_160096 | JGI IMG/M metagenome (GOLD analysis project Ga0214542, IMG submission 160096) | Root nodule microbial communities from cowpea collected in UCLA plant growth center, Los Angeles, California, USA - CNSS1 | ecosystem: Host-associated > Plants > Roots > Nodule | place: USA... | reverse complement strand
CCGGCTTGGCGGAGGCGGGCAGCTCGGCAGCGACAAGTCCTTTGCGTCGAGCCGCGGCTGCCTTCGGACGGACCCAAGCAAGCGAGCACGGCACAAGCGCCCCGGCCGAAGGACAGCCTGATTGGGCCCGTCGCATGAAGCGCGCCGAGACCATTCGGCATGGTGCCTCGGCCGCTGGCCATGCCATCCGCTCGGGGGATCACGGCGGCAGTGGCTCCTCCGTCGATTTGTCCGAAGGAGAACGCTGAGACGCACTACTGTAACTCCGCCGCACAGCAGCGCCTCGAATCCATCTCGCACAACTTGAAATCGGTCACTCCATACCACGGGCAACCATCGATGTTCAAACGACCATCAGTTCACTACGGGCGCATGCCCGAGCCGATTACGCCGTATCAAAAGGCCGCACAGGTTTGGGACGAACGCATCGGATCGGCGCGCGTGCAAGCCAAGAACTGGCGCCTAATGGCGTTTGGCTGTTTGATGCTGTCGGCCGGTCTCGCTGGCAGCCTTGTCTGGCAATCAAGCCAAGGCTCGATCACGCCGTGGGTGGTCGAGGTCGATCATCTCGGCAAGGCCCAAAGGGTCGCGCCAGCCAACATGGACTATCAGCCTACAGACGCGCAGATCGCATACCATCTGGCGCGCTTCATCGAGGATGTCAGAGGCCTGCCGGCCGACGGCATCGTTCTGCGCCAAAACTGGCTCCGGGCTTATGATTTTACGACCGATCGCGGCGCCGCTGCGCTCAACGACTATGCACGCAACAATGACCCGTTTGCCAAGTTGGGCAAGGCGCAAATCTCCGTGGACGTCTCGAGCGTCATTCGCGCATCTTCGGAAAGCTTTCGCGTCGCGTGGACCCAGCGCACCTACGACAACGGCTCATTGAGCTCGACCGAGCGTTGGACTGCAATCCTAACGATCGTGATCGAGACGCCGCGCGATGCCGAACGTCTGCGCAAGAATCCCCTTGGGGTCTATGTCCGCGCCATCAACTGGTCAAAGGAGTTAGGTCAGTGACTAAGACGCCGTCTGACGTTCATTTGAGATGTTCCGTTCAGCAAAACAGGCTCAATTCGGCTTGGCCCGAGTTCGTGAGCTCGAAGCGTGCACTTCTATCCGCTCTTCTGCTTAGCTCGTCTGTGCTCGGTGGGTGCGCGACCTACATTCCGCCAGAGATCAGCTATGACGCTGAAGTTCCTCCGTTGCCGGCGACGCCAGTGACTCTCGACGACCGATCGCGACCACTTCATGTTCCACCCCTCTGGAAGCCCTCTCTCGGCGGCGAGTCGGGAGGGAAGGAAGACGCCGAACCCGTGAGCCGGGTGGAAACGGCAAACAGCGCGGCCCGGGTCGAACCACGCAAACGAGGCTATTTCAACGCTGCGCAAATCTACGCCTATAGTCCGGGGGCGCTCTATCAGATTTACGCCGCGCCAGGGCAGATCACGGATATCGCGCTTGAGGAGGGAGAGCAGTTGACGGGATCAGGGCCCATCGCGGCTGGAGATACTGTCCGCTGGGTCGTGGGCGACACCGAGAGCGGGAGCGGCGACACTCGGCGCGTCCATATACTGGTCAAGCCGACCCGAGCTTCGATCGCGACCAACCTGGTCGTCAACACCGATCGCCGCACCTACCTGATCGAGCTCCGCTCCCGCGAGCGGCCATACATGCCGTCCGTTGCCTGGTACTATCCGGAAACAGCACGGGAACGATCGCGTTCGATCGCTCTGAAGCCCGTTCTTCCTGATCCGGCGCAGCGTATCTCCCGCTATGCCATCGAAGGGGACAGTCCTCCCTGGCGGCCGCTCGCCGCATATGACGATGGCCGCAAGGTCTATGTCGAATTTCCTAAAGGTATCGTCCAGGGCGAAATGCCTCCGCTCTTCGTCATCGGCCCAGACGGCAAGACCGAACTCGTCAACTATCGTGCTTACGGCAACGTGTTGATCGTCGATCGGCTGTTTGCAGCCGCCGAACTGCGGCTCGGCGGCGAGCACCAGCAGAGGGTCAGGATTGTCCGGACCGACGGGAGGCCGTCGTCATGAACACCCGGAATGGAAACGATCAGGAGCAAGCGGCTCTGCCTAAGACACAAGAGGATCAGTCCAGGAGCTTCCGCTTGAGAGCGGAGCACCCGCGGGTGACACGCTTGTCACGGAAAGTACTAGCGGGAGGGAGTGCGGTCGCCCTGCTTGTCATCGGCGGAGCGATGCTGTGGTCGCTGCAGAACAATCGCTCCCGCAATCACGGGGCCGATGAGCTTTACAGTACCGACCACCGCAATGTTGCGGACGGTATTGCCACGCTGCCGAAGGACTATGCTGGCGTTCAGCGCCAGCCAGTGCCGCAGCTTGGTCCGCCGCTTCCTGGCGACCTCGGTCGGCCGATCCTGGCAGCTCAAGGCCAGCCGCCGACGATCGGCGCGGATCCGGAGCAGCAGCGCCTAGATCAAGAGACCGAAGCAGCCCGCATCAGTCGCCTGTTTGCTTCGACCAATGGTCGAGAAGTGCGTCAATCCGCTGCTGCGGCTGTTGGCGGCGAGCGCGTTGTGCTGTCGAACGCAACGAGCACCGGCGATGATGGAGCTGCGCAAAGCGGCCAGGACCGCAAGCTTGCCTTCGCGAACGCCTCTGTGGACCGTCGCACGGTAAGCTCGGACCGTGTCACGAAGCCCGCTTCACCCTACATCGTACAGGCTGGAACGGTGATTCCAGGAGCTCTGATTACGGGGATTAGATCGGATCTTCCAGGCCAAATCACCGCGCAGGTGACCGAAAACGTGTACGACACACCCACCGGTCGGTTCTTGTTGGTGCCGCAGGGCGCGCGTCTGATCGGGATCTACGACAGCCAGGTCGCCTTCGGCCAGTCTCGTGTCCTGCTCCTCTGGAACCGTCTGATCATGCCGAATGGACGCTCTATCGTTCTCGAGCGACAGCCAGGCGCTGACGCTGCCGGGTATGCAGGCCTTGAGGATCAGGTCGATAATCACTGGGGTGAGCTGTTCAAGGCCGCCGCGTTATCGACGTTTCTGGCTGTCGGGACGGAACTTGGCGCAGGATCAGATACCAATAGCAACAACAGGGCCATCATCCAGGCATTGCGGCACGGCGCCTCGGACTCGCTAAACCAGACCGGACAGCAGGTTGTTCGGCGCAGTCTCAACATCCAGCCTACCCTGAACGTACGGCCTGGTTTCCCGGTCCGCGTCCTGGTCAATCGCGATCTCGTCCTTCAACCATATAGAGGCTAACGGCGTGCCAAAGCTTAAGATCGGGATAGTCCCCGACGACAAACCGGTAAAGGTGAGCGCGGAATTGCCGGCTTCAGTCCATCGGGATCTGGTCGCCTATGCTGAAGCGTTCGAGCGAGAAACTGGTCAGCCTGTAGATGCTAACCGCTTGATCGCGCCGATGCTGGCCCGGTTCATGGCTACAGACAGGGGCTTTCTTCGGTTGAGACGCGGTCATCATCCAAAAACGGACGTGGACGGATAGCGCTCGGCCAGGAGTGCAACGAACCGCCGAAGAGCGGGGTTCTCATTGTCTGCGAGCCAATGAGCATAAAAATCGATTCGGCTCGGGCCGGCCCCGCTTTGTACCTCCCGATAAGTCAGGCCAGCAAGGCTGACGCCAACGTCTGATTCCATCACAAGGCCAACGCCAAGGCCCATGCTAACCAGGCTCTTGACGATGCCGCGACTCACATCATGCCACTCGATATTCGGGCGTTTCGCGTCCACGATGAGATGAGATACCAGCAGATCTTCTATGTGTGCTCCCGGATCACACACGCTCAGCAGAACCGTTTCATCGCTAAGATCAGTCCAGTAGATGATCTCGCGGGTGGCTAGCTGATGGTCTCTTGGCAACGCCATGAGAATACGCTCGCTCCAGACGGGAAGGCGCCGGCTATCTGTAGAAGAATCTGCTCCCGGAATGATTGCAATGTCGACCGTTCCGCTCCTGAGCGAATTTATGAGACGAGTGCGCGAGCGCTCCACGGCCGCGAGCTCAACTTGAGGTGAACGCTGTTTGAATTCGACAAGGCTCGCCCTCAGGTTGCCCGCGGAGATTGAAGTGCAAAAGCCGATCGAGAGGCGTCCAGTATCGCCTCGGCCGCTGGCTCGTCCCGTCACAATCAGGGTATCCACTTGCTCAAGGATCATGCGCGATATTTGCAAGACTCTCCGACCAGCAAATGTCGGAACGACTCCTCCACGTGATCGCCTGAACAAGGCTACGCCAACAGAGTGCTCGAGCTGACCGATTGAGCGGCTGAGCACGGAATGGCGAATGCCGAGCGTTCCTGCTGCCTGACGAAAGCTTCCGCAATCGGCTGCGGCAACCGCCGAACGGAGATGATGCAGGTCGATATTTTTTGCTCCAGCAATTGGCATATGTTTGCGCGCCTCGCCGCAGCTGTTGGATATCATCCCGCCAACGATGGAGTCGCTGCCATATTGAAAAGCGGCTCCAATGGCGACTGTGTCTGAAATTGGTCGCCTCTAGGCCGCCGCACGTGTGGCTGGTACCCAGAGCACCGGCCCCCGAAGGCTGCCGGCGGCACGAACGCGCATCAGGCTGTTGTCGGAGACTTCCAGATATCCGGCGACCGCAAGGGTGCTGCCAAGTTCGCGAGGTTCGCTGAGCCGTCGCAATGGCCATCCTGCGCGCCGCAAGATCCTTTCCATCCGGGCATCGGTCACCGTCACAATATCCGTAAGCTGTCGCGACAATCCAAATTCAATCATACCAGCAAACAGCTCGTAGGTTGCCGTCGCCAGACCATGAACCTTCGGCGCATCATGGTGAATGTCGAGCGCAAAGCGGCTACTCTCCCAGATAGATGTGCTGGAGGGAGCCTCGTTACCGTCCAGCAAGACGGGAAAGGCATCGCGGAGCATGGTTGGTCCGGAGGAGGGGAGCAACCGCACACAGCCCTGGACGCGCCCGTCGTTGGCCCGCTGTATCAGATAGGCAGGGTGCAGGGCATCGAATCTGTCCACCTCCATTCCGCCGCATACCTCGACATCCCATCCGAGCCGGTCCTTGAAAACCCGGTATCGCAGGCGGTGCATCTCCGTGATCTCATCGACAAAGTCACCGTAGTAGTCGGTCGAAATCAGCTGCATCATTTTTTGCCTCCTCATGCTGAAGTGTCAGCAATGAGAAGCCAATTCGCCCATCAAGGCATCCTGTGCAGGCGCACAGGGTGTCATCGAAGCTGATCGTGCACCAGGCGACTATGTCGTCGACCTGGATGCGACCAGGCAGGCGACAGCCTGGCAGATCGAATGAACGCGCAGTTTTGCCTTAGCGTTGTCCAGATGAAAGGCGGCTGTTCGACGTGAAATGCCGAGTATGTGGCCAATCTCCCATGCGGACTTGCCATGGCTGGCCCATTTAAGGCATTCGAGCTCGCGAGGCGACAGCGACACCCCGTTGATCAAGCGCTCCGAAGCAAGCTTGCGGCGAGCGTGCGAATGAAAATACATTGCCATAAGCTGCAGTACGCGCGAGTGCTCACCAATAGTCCGTTCGAACTGCGGCCGACGCTCATCCGACGCGAAAGTCATGGCTGCGGTCGGACCGCGAACATCGTGAATGGGAATCGTGAATCCGCATCGGATACCAAATCGTGCGGCCTCATCGAACAATTCATGTCGTGATTCCGAAGGATCGAATGACTGGATTCCAAGTCCCCACTGAAATGGTTCAGTATGATTGATCGCACGATCAATGACGGGATCGAACCGCTCATAGCGGCGTTCCAAATAGTGCGTCGTCCAGTTTGCAGGATACGTCGAGATTAAGTTCGGGTGAGCGTGCCGGTCACCAGGGAGGGTGAGATAAGCGAAGCAGGGAAGATCGAGAGCTGCGCTCGCTTCTGCCATGGCATCGCGAAGGGCTTCCGGATCCCGAGCGCTCAGCAGGCCGTCGATGAAGGTTTGGAAGATCCGGTGCATCTCTTAACGGGACCTGCGAAACACAGCTTGTGATGGCTTCCTAATAAAAAGCCCGCCGCTCTCTTGCGAAAGCGGCGGGTTGGCCATGGACGCACCATGGCAAAGTCTCGGGAGGAAACGTCCCGTGAGGGACATCAGAGTGCGCGCGAAAACAGACCCCACCGCACAGTCTGCGGAGGCGACAGTATTGCATCACCGGGCGTCAGCCACATTGGCCGGCCGGGGAAATCGCCCTGACGAAGCTTGACATACATGCGACGGCGGCTAAAAGTCAACATCGCTGATTGTCAGCAATCATCAATTCGGCTTTCTTTTTGCCCTGTTGGTGGAATTTTGGCGGATAGCCGCAAGCCAGGCTGCTTGCGTCCAGTCCAGTGATTTGAGGGGATAATCATGTCTGTCGTTGCAATCCTGCCTCGCTTCCGGCCGGCCCTTATCGCGGCGCTTTTTGTCGTCTCATCCAGCAGCCTTGCCTCTGGAGCTTGCCCAGCGGCGCCCAATCTCGTTGAGCCAGGCTTTCTCACCATCGGCGTTGCCCTGACGGCCCCTCCCATGGGTTTCGCTAAGGACGGCCAGCCCTCTGGCTTTGATCCGGAGCTGGTCGCTGGCCTAGCTCAAGAGATGTGCCTCAAGCCGAAGTACGTCGACCTGACATTCCAGGGGTTGTTTCCCGGTTTGATCGCGAAGAAGTTCGATGTTGTTGCCGCGGCGGTGGGCATCACCGACGCGCGCAAGGAAGTGTTCGATTTCGTTCCGGTGTTTAAGGGAGGGTTGCGGCTGGTTACTCGGAAGGGCAGCGGTTTGAAATTCGAAACTGAAAAGGACGTCTGCGGGCATCCGGTCGCTCTCGTCGCGGGCACTTCCCAGATGGCGGCTCTCGAACGGGTGAAGCAGGAATGTCCGGCTGACAAGCCGATGCTCATGAAGACATTTACAAACCAGATCGAAGCGCTGAATGAAGTCGCCAAGAAGTCGGTCAGCGTTGCCTTCGTTGATTGGCCGGTAGCTGCGAACCTGATTCAGCAGCGACCAGATGATTTCATTGAGGCCAGCCCGGTGCTTAGTGGTCGCGGTCCGGGCACAATGCGAAATCGAAATGGCATTGTGATCCGCAAAGGTGAGGCCGGGCTCCATGACGCGATTTCCTCGGCGTTCTCCGCCTTTGTGGCTACTGGCGGGTACGACAAGCTTTTGACGAAGTGGAATCTGGCCGATGGCGACATCCGGAAGGGTGGCGACTGATCGCAGTCAACAAGCCAGACGAGGGCGAAGTCAGCATGCATTTCGACGGCAGCTATTTCTGGAGCCTCCTCTTCTCAACGCGGTTCTTTGAGCCAGTGTTGATCGTCGTTGTCATCGCGACGATATCAATGCTGATCGGGATCGTGATCGGGATTGTCGGGGGTGTCATATTGACTTCCCCCCTGCCGGGCCTGACCCAAATTGTCAGGGGTTATGTAATGACAGTGAGGGGCATACCGGTGCTCGTTCAGATCGTCTTCTGGTATAACGGTCTGCCGGCATTGACTGGCGGGGCGATAAACCTTCCAGCCTTTGCTGCCGGCATTGTTGCGCTTGGATTCAATGAGGGCGCATACATGACCGAGATCGTGCGTGCCGGTATTCAGTCCGTTGATCGTGGCCAGCGTGAAGCGTCTCAAGCTTTAAGCTTGAGCTACTACTCGATGATGTCCAAAGTAATCCTCCCCCAGGCCGTGCGGATCGCCATCCCGCCCGCGGGCAATCAAGCAATCAACCTGATCAAGAACACGTCCCTCCTATTCGCGATAGCAATTCCAGAGATATTCGCGACAGGCACAAATCTGTTCAGCGCAAATTTCAAATATTTCGAGGTGATTGCCGTTGTAGCAATCTGGTATCTCGCGATTGCCCTTGCTTATGGGCTATTTCAACGGTCGCTGGAGCGCCGATTCGGCAGGGGGCGCGTTGGCCTGTTCGGTGGAATCGCAGCGTGATCATCAAGGTCTTCTTATTTCGTCTACCTGGGGAGAGGTTGTTGCAATGGCTTTGAAGCTGCTTAAGCGTCAGCCAGCCGAGCAGTTGGCTGCGGATGCCCTGAGGGAGGCCATACTTACCGGAGCGATGAAGCCCGGCGAGAGACTGACGGAAATCGAACTCTCCGAGCAATTTGGAGTTTCTCGCGGAACGGTCCGCATAGCGTTGCACCAGTTGAGTTCTGATGGCCTCGTTGTCTTGACGCCCTACACGGGTTGGTCGGTGATTGATTTCGGGCCCCATGATCTCTGGGAAATCTACACGCTTCGCGGCAGCCTGGAGTCAGTGGCTGCACGCCTCGCCACTGAACAGCTTGATGCCGAGGGGGCCGCAAGGCTGGAGAAAGCGGGGGAGGAGCTTTTCGCGGCGGCCGCCCGGCCGGCCAATACAGCGGAAATCAAGCGCAAGGACTTCGCGCTCCATCGTTGCATTGTCGAGCTTTCGAGGAACGGCAGGCTGGTGAACCATTACCGCATGGTGGAACAGCAGGTGCGGATGTTCATCAGTGCGACCTATCGCACGGACTCCCCGCGAATTGTAATCGAGCACCACCGGCCGATCGTGGAGGCGATCCTGCGTCGGAAACCAAAGCTGGCGGCGCGGCTGTGTGAACATCATTGCACCAGTGAAGGTGAACTGGTCCTGAGGAAGATGTCCGAGATGGAATTACTGAAATGATGTCTGCGACTCCCGGCGTGGCGAGCCTTCCTCCGGTGGCGGCGTCCAAGTCAGAAAAGGAGGTCATTGCCATGAGGGAAGTGGACAAGTGGTATGGCCCTGTTCACGTTCTCAAGAAGGTTTCGTTGACCGTTCATCGTGGTGAGAAGGTTGTTGTTTGTGGACCCTCCGGTTCCGGAAAGTCGACCTTGATCCGCTGCATCAACGGGCTTGAAAGCCACCAGGGTGGAAAGATCGCAGTTGAGGATGTCGAACTCTCTGGCAGAACGCTGGCACATATCCGCCGTGAGGTGGGTATGGTCTTCCAGTCCTTCAACTTGTTCCCGCACCTGACGATCCTGCAGAACTGTATGCTGGCACCCATGGAGTCTCGCAAGCTTTCGCGTAAAGAGGCTGAAGCGAGAAGCATGGACTATCTCTCACGGGTGCGTATCGTCGAACAGGCAAAGAAGTATCCTGCTCAACTTTCTGGCGGACAACAGCAGCGCGCAGCCATCGCACGGGCGCTCTGTATGCAGCCTCGCATTATGTTGTTCGACGAGCCGACCTCGGCGCTCGATCCTGAAATGATTTCGGAAGTGCTCGACACGATGACCGAGCTGGCGAAATCCGGAATGACAATGATCTGCGTCACGCATGAAATGCGTTTCGCTGAAAAGATTGCTGATCGCGTCGTGTTTATGGATGCAGGAGAGATCACCGAGGAAGGGCCCCCTGAGCAAATATTCAGGCAACCAAAGACCGAACGACTGTCACTTTTCCTCAATCGCATCCTTACCCATTGAATCATGATTTGCGGCCGACCCTGACGCGTCGGCTCGCAGCACAGCTGTGCGTGTACAGCAGAAGAGAGAGTGTGTCGTGCTTACGATAGAGAACATGCGGGTTTTCAATATCCGGGGCGGTGGCATCCATCCGGTCATCGTCGAATTAGTGACCAGGGACGGCATTGCAGGTTACGGCGAGGCCGCAGTCGCTTACGGCCTGGGCGCAAATGCCGCTGCTGGTATGCTATCCGACCTGGCGCCGCGGGTCATTGGCGCCGACGCTACGTTTCCGCGTCACGTGTGGCACGATATCTATGACAATTCGTTCTGGACAAAGGGCGGTGGTGCGGTCGTCTTTGCGGCGATGAGCGCAATTGACCAGGCGCTCTGGGATATCAAAGCGAAGGCACTTGGCGTTCCCGTCTACGAGCTTTTTGGAGCGAAGTTCCAGGGAAGCGTTGAAGTCTACGCGAATGGGTGGAGCAGCCATCATGACGATGTGATCGGGTGGGCCGAGTCTGCGGAGCGCCCGATTGCCGACGGGTATCGAATTCTCAAGTGCTATCCTCTGGCCACAGAGGAAAAGGGATCGACCCTTCGTCATGTTCAGCGTCGTCAGATGGATGATGCAGCATTCCAGCGCGCTGTTGACCGCGTGAAACTACTGCGAAAGGTGGTTGGACCCGAGATCGGGTTGATGCTCGACCTGTCGGGCGGTCTCAATAACGATCAGCTCATCCGATTTATGGATGTTTGCTCAGAGCTTGATCTTATCTGGGTGGAAGAACCGCTTGATGCATTCAATTACCAGGGGTTGCGTAATCTGGCAGGTCGATGGTCTATCCCCATCGCGGCCGGCGAGCGCGTTTATACCCGTAACGGTTTCCGTAACTTGCTAGAAACGGGTGGCGTTGACATCGTGATGCCGGACGTTGGGAATTGCGGCGGTATCTTCGAACTAGTGCAGATAGCCGCGATGGCCGAGGCCTATAACGTGCGTGTGTCGCCCCACAATTGCGCAAGCTCGCTTTGCACCGCCGCTTCGCTGCAGGCCGCAGTAGCGTCTGCCATGTCGATGCCCCTCGAGACTTATCCCTACTTCTCGGACGCGAACGACTACGTGCAGGTTCTGAAGAACCCACTGGAGAAAGCTGTCTCCAAGGGAAAGCTAGCAGTGCCGACGTCACCAGGCCTTGCAGCGGAAATCGACGTCGATGCGATCAATCCATTTCGTTGCTTCGACTATCGCAAGGACGCTGCGTGACACGCGGTGAATGCCGTATCTGAGCCAGATGGTCCCAGCACAGCCAGGCCTGAGGTCATGACAGCAGTTGTACCCGAGGAGTGGAGCGTCGCGCCGCGGATCTATATCGAGAACGTCCGCGGGCGCGAAGCTGCCTATGAGGTCACCGCGGAGGCTGTCTTGCGGCATCTCCATCCGGCGTGCCTCCCGGCCGAACTGACGTGCTGCTTCTCCGACGAGCGCGATCTGGATGCATTTCGGCGTGCGGATATCCTTGTTGCAGGAAGGCTGGACACGGCCGTCATCGCTTCTGAGGGCAGGCACTTGAAGCTCATCCAGTGCACCAGCGCAGGTGTTGAGACATACTTTCCGTTTGATTGGTTGCGACCAACAACGGCGTTGACAAACGCCAGTGGTGTTCATGCTGCCAAAGTGAGCGAGTTCGGCCTGATGGCGGCTCTGATGCTGCACGAGGGCGTACCGAAGATTGTTACAAACCAGCGGCGCCACACCTGGAATAGGCAGTTGCGAGGTCTGGCCGCCGGACGTCGGGTGCTGATCTACGGCGTCGGCGCACTGGGAGGCGCCGTTGCCGAGCGACTGCAACTCGTCGGTTTCCGCGTCACCGGCGTTCGTCGCAGTGGGAGGCCACACGCTGCGGTGGAGCGCATGGCAACGCCAGACGAGTTCCGGGCTGAGTTGCCGCAGACCGACCTTTTGATCCTCGCTTGTCCGCTGACGCCCGAGACTCGCGGTCTCGTTGGAGCTCGCGAGATGGCGGCACTACCGAGGGGCGCTAGCCTGCTAAACATCGCCCGAGCTGGCGTGATCGATCACTCGGCGCTCGCATCATCATTGACAAGCGGTCATCTGTCCGGGGCCATTCTTGATGTGTTCGATCAAGAGCCGTTGCCTTCCGACAGTCCGCTATGGGATGTGCCGAATCTCATGCTCTTCCCGCATGTTTCTGCGGACGCGCCTGACGGATATGTCGATCGCTGTCTTACAATACTCGCAGAGAACCTTGAGCGCGCGAGATTTGGTCAGCCCTTTCGCAACAGGATTAATCCATTATTGGGCTACTGAGAGCGGGTCACGGCGGCATAGGTGAACGAGACCTCACCTGCGCGAGCGGAATGCGGGTCGCAAAAAGGGAGTCGGGGTATGATCGGATACAATGACGTGCGCGTCGCCGCGGCCCAGCGCAAAGGGCCGGTTTCAGGGACGACGTTCTTCGAGTCCCGCACGCTCTCGAAGTTGTGCCACGCGCAGATCTTCCTCAAATGTGAGAATTTGCACTTCACTATCTCGTTCAAGGAGCGAGGTACCTTACCGGGTTGTGCCGAGAGAACATTGCCTGACGTGATGCCTTCTTGAAAGAGGTTCTCATGACGGTCTTCGTGGAAAGCATTGCAGAGAGACCCGACGGCCGACCTGGCGTCCTGTCTAACGTCAAATTTAGAGTCAAGATAATGCTTGGCTTCGGGCTGGTTCTCGCCCTATGGGCAGTTAGTCTCGGTGCCACGTACTTCGCGTTCGAGCGAGTAGGAGTTGGTTCCGGTACCTACCAGGCTATCGTCGCGCGATCTGACAACATGCGGGATGTCGATCGCGCTCTTTTGGCGTACCGGAACCTAGTGCGGTATTACATTCAGACAGGATCGTCAGACGATCTCGCGGCAGCAAAGGAAGCGGAGCGAGAACTCAGCAATGCTATCAAGAACGCAGCCGCGGGGGTGATTGGTAGCGAGCACCAGATGGCATCGCTGCAGGGCAAATTCGAAAGCTTCGCATCTATTTTTGCAAGCGTGGTTGAATTGAAGGTCAAGAACGGAAAAAGCATAGCTCACCTGAACAGTACGATGGCGTCGCTGCGCTCTAGGATAGATGAGGTCTTGAACTATCCTGGGAATCAAGGGCTGACCGCCCTCGAGCTAAATCTTAAAGAGCTCAACTCCCAGATATTCACCATCAGTAATAGCGTCAGTGACTACATTATTCAGCCCGAAAAGGGAGCAGTGGCAGGTGCCTCTGCCCGTATAGAGTTTGTCAAGAGCGGTCTTGCAGCGCTCCCGACAGACGAGAAATTGCTGGCGCCAAAACTGGCAGAGATCAATTCGCTCTTCGACGGATACCAGGCGGCATTTGTATCCCTTGTCACGAATACAGAAACAATTCGAGATCGAGTCATGTCGATGAATCAGTCGGCAGATGCCATTGTTGAAGACGTCAAGTCTATGAAAGACGTGGTTGTTGACGAACAGAAGCAGGTGTCGCGCGCGACAACGGCGGTGATCAGCAGCACGGAAGAGTTGGTGTTTTTGCTTGGTGTCGGTGGACTGATATTTGGTGTCGCTCTCGCGTTCATACTTGGCCGTGGAATTTCACGGCCCATGATCGAAATGTGCACGGCGATGCGGGAGTTGGCGAACGGGAACTTCGACGTTCTTCTGGCGGGACTGGGCAGAAGAGACGAGATCGGAGAGATGGCTGCGGCTGTCGAACAATTCAAGGTGCAAGCGACCGCTAAGGCCGAGCGCGAAGCAAAGGAGCGGGATCTCCAGAGGAGGTCGGCGGACGAGCGACGGCGCGTAGAACTCAGTCGGTTTGCAAGCGACTTCGAGGATGAGGTCGGGTCAATCGTCTCAAATGTATCCAGTTCAGCGGGTCAGCTCGAAGGTGCTGCAGGCACGCTAACGCGAACCGCTGAAGTCACGCGGGAACTAACGGAGCGCGTTGCAGGCGCTTCGGAAGAAGTTTCGTCAAACGTGCAGTCGGTAGCCTTAGCAACGGCAGAGCTTACATCTTCAATTCAGGAAATAGGTCGCCAGGTACAAGAATCTAACAGAATGGCAGACGGCGCCGTTAGACAGGCCGAGAAGGCCGACGAACAGGTTGCCAAGCTGTCACAGGCAGCCCAACGAATAGGCGACGTTCTCAAGATCATTACGGAGATCGCCGAACAAACAGATTTGCTCGCGCTGAACGCTACGATCGAGGCTGCGCGTGCTGGCGAAGCAGGGCGCGGCTTTGCGGTGGTCGCCTCAGAAGTCAAGTCATTGGCCAGTCAAACCGCCAGAGCCACTGAAGAGATTTCATCGCACATCAGTGGCATGCAAGAAGCAACGCAAGACTCCGTCATGGCAATCAATCGAATTAGCAGCACAATCGGCTCCATTTCACAAATCGCATCGACTATCGCCTTGTCCGTCGAGAAACAAAGCTCGGCGACGCAAGAGATTTCCTGCAATGTGCAAAACGTGGCTCAAGGGACGCAGGAGATGGCAAGCAACATTGCTGAGGTCAATCGTGGGGCAACCAGTACTAGATCGGCGTCAAGCGAGGTCCTGAATTCGGCTGAAGCACTATCGATTGAGAGTGGTAGGCTTCGCAAGCAGCTTGATGCTTTCATGGGAAACTTTCGGACTGTATGAGCCGGCGATAGCTGCGGCGCCTTTCAGGATTGGCGCCGCGACACTCTCCGGTGGTCCGTGCGTCGGCACGAAGTTGGGCGCTCGTGGTCGCAGGGCGCGGGCGGCTGGAGCGGGATACTGAGTCCTACCTTTGGGCTTTTGGACTAGGACACCCACGTGAAATGGTGGACTGCATGTACGACCTCTATCTGAGTAGAAGGCACGATCTTCTGGTGGTACCGCAGGGCGTCGCTGTCCCGCCAAGTTTGGAAGGGATCTGGCGGCGCAAGAAACGTGGCGTCCGCTCCGTGAGCGAGAAGATTCGTCGAGACGTTGAGGTCTGCGGCTATCATCGGCGCAATCTGATTGCACCGGTAGAGGACACCCCGAATCTGCGATCAGACATGGTGCTGCGGCGAACGCGCCTGTCTTCTTCTTTTCGGTAATCTCGACCTCCGCGTGGCTTCTCGGATCGAGGATCGAGGCTAGACGACCGTATGCAGGCGGTCGCGCAGCAAACTGTTCCATAAAGGCTTGCGATGTTTTTGAGCGTATTCGATGTCTTCAAGATCGGCATAGGTCCTTCATCGTCGCATACGATGGGACCGATGACCGCCGCAGGACAATTCTTGAGCCTTCTGCGGAAGCATCCGACCGGACCCCAAGCGGTGGGTGTTGGGGCGAGGCTGCACGGATCGCTTGCATTTACAGGGAAAGGCCACGCCACAGATCGTGCTGTGGCGCTCGGTCTGCTGGGTTGGACGCCTGCCGAGTTCGATTTCGATGAGGCTGAGCGACAGCTTGAGGATCTTCGGGGCAGTCGTCTCCTGCGCCCCAATGGGCTTCCGGCTCTCAGGTTTGACCCTGTCCGTGACATTATCTTCGATTACGGGCCGCCATTACCCGGTCATGCCAACGGGCTTGTTCTGTCCGCCTACGATTCAACCGGGGCGGTTTTGTTGTATGAGACCTATTATTCCATTGGCGGCGGTTTCGTGGTCACCGCACAGGAGCGGGAAGCACCGCCGGCTGCCAGTGATATCATGCCGTGGCCCTATCCATTTGCGAGCGCGAGCGCCATGCTGCGGATGGCGCGCGAAAGTGGGTTGTCAATCGCGGAAATGAAACGCGCGAATGAGGCCCAACTCCGAACAGCAGAAACAGTCGAAGGCGGGTTGGCTCATATTTGGTCGGTCATGAACGAGTGCATTGAACGCGGGCTCAGCAAGGAAGGCGAACTGCCGGGTCGTCTCCACGTTCGTCGTAGGGCCGCGGGTATTTATCAACAATTGATGGCTGAGCGGCTGGCCAATCGCTCGCAGCCCCACGCGGCAGCAGACTGGCTCAGCGTCTACGCGATGGCCGTAAATGAGGAAAACGCGGCTGGCGGCAGGGTGGTGACATCGCCTACCAACGGAGCCTCCGGCGTGGTGCCCGCCGTGCTGCGATATTACCTGGATCATTGCATCGGGGCGGAGCTTCATAAGATTTCTGAGTTTTTGCTCACAGCGGCAGCGATCGGTGGGTTAATCAAGCACAACGCCTCAATCTCCGGAGCCGAGGCCGGTTGTCAAGGCGAGGTCGGGTCTGCGGCCGCAATGGCTGCGGCCGGATTCTGTGCGGTGGTGGGGGGATCGCCGGAACAAATTGAAAATGCCGCGGAGATAGCCCTCGAGCACCATCTCGGCATGACTTGCGATCCCGCGGCGGGTCTGGTCCAGGTCCCATGCATCGAGCGCAACGGCATCGGCGCCATCAAGGCAGTCGCGGCGGCCTCCCTCGCCTTAAGGGGCGACGGATCACATTTCATGCCGCTGGACAACTGCATCGAGGCAATGAGGCAGACGGGCGAAGCTATGAATGCAGAGTTCAAGGAGACGAGCCTCGGCGGATTGGCGGTCAACCTGCCGGAGTGCTGAGGCTCAGCTTTCAGGTCGAGCCTCGAGAAGGTTGAGGAGATCCGTGCGAAGGGTCTTTCCAGTTGCCGAAGATACCAACAATCAGGGTCTTGCTAAGCTCGGCACGATGGCATCGTACCCGCCCATGATGAGAATCCTCGCGAGCATGAGGCGGTCACAATTAGGGTGGAGGCAATGAAGGCCATTTCTGGCCTAGTAGCAAACCGACAATCGATAAACGTCGTGAACCCGTGGAGGTTGATCGATGACCACTTCCGAAGGGCGCCGCTAGGAGGGTCGACTTCGACGACATCTCCCATCTCGCTAGCGACGATCTGACCCGCTTCATCGCCCATCGAGTGTTGGTTATCGACTCGCTAGCCAAGATGCCGCGTGAGTCTGCGGAGCACGTCCTTCACGACGCCATTCTAAAAAACACAGCGAGGGCAGGGATATTGCGAGAACAATGTTTGGCTCGTGGACGACAAATTCCTGTCCTACTCCAGCATCTACAGCGACGAGAACCTAGCGAAGATCGTCCGCGAGGTTGGCGTCAAGACGGAATCCAAGCAACACCGCAAGCCCGACGTTGCGGCATTCTTTTCCAAGGATAACGAGGGGAGTCCCAACAAGCTAGTCATTATCGAGTTTAAGAAGCCCGGCGCTGACATCTTCGACAACAACAAAGCGCTCCTACAGTGCCGCCTCTATGCCAGCGAGCTCGTGGACAGGATCGAGACGGTTCGGGAGGTGTTCGCCTTCTCCGTCGTCGAGATCGATGACGAATTTTACAAAGACATGAAGCGTACCGGATTCAGACGTGTTCTCGCTAAGCAAACGGGTGGTCAATGACGACTTCGTCATTGGCTCGGACGACAATATCCCGTTGCACCTACGTGCTCGCGGGCGAGTTGGCGAAGGCCGGCGGAATGCATGAGAAGGCGGCCAAATGCTGCGCCAGCTTAGTTCGTGGCGCAATTTCGCGATGCCATAGCCTTGAGTGAGCAGGCCATAGCCTGCAATCAGTGCCGCGACTTGAATGGGCGTGATGATGTGCAGCCAGATGCCGGATACAACGATACCCATCGCGAACCCGGAGAAGCCACTAACAAAACCGCCGAGAAAGGTTGCCAAAATGAAGGGGACAAGAAGGTGACCGTCCATAGCGCTCGCTCCACAGGAAAGCGAGCAGCGCTTGCGTGGGATCACCACTTAACGGGGAGGCTGCGATACTCCCAGAGACACATCCTACGGAACCAAGCTCAACCTTGGCAATAGGTTTGTCTCCTATTGGCCCGGTGGCGAAGTTCGGTTTGGCTGAGATATGGTCGGTGATCGGAGACACACCGGAAGTGACACGGCGCCGTTCAAACCGGCGCTTTTGACCCGAAACGGACATTCGGCCGCATGGACCGGCGACAAAATGTAACTACGTTGGTCTGTCATCCTTGGTTGGTGCCGGATGAAGCGGAGAGAGTTCATTGCCGCTACTGCGGCGTTGCTACTTTCACCAGCGGTGGCGCAAGAGATCCGCCGCATAGGCTTGCTCTTTGTCAATGAGCTGCCACCCGCTTGGCAGAGCGCATGGCTCGACGGCTTGCGAAACCACGGCTGGGTTGAAGGAAAAAATCTGACCTTTGAGTACCGATTTGCCCGATCCCAGGATCGCTTGCCTGCTATGGCAGCAGAACTGGTCGCTGTTGGTGCCGATGTTCTTATGGCCGGCAACCCACAGGCAGCTGTAGCCC
>Ga0214542_1008077_pt1 | contig 17746 bp, 16 predicted proteins | sample CNSS1metaG_FD_160096 | JGI IMG/M metagenome (GOLD analysis project Ga0214542, IMG submission 160096) | Root nodule microbial communities from cowpea collected in UCLA plant growth center, Los Angeles, California, USA - CNSS1 | ecosystem: Host-associated > Plants > Roots > Nodule | place: USA... | reverse complement strand
TTTTTACAGCAGGTTCGGAACTCATTGCTCTTCATTCTGACCGGTCGGATCTTTGATACGAGGTCTGAGTTGGGAGATATTAATTTCGCACTGCAGCAGTGATTTGTAGAGGTTTTCCCCTCTTGTTATTCTCTATTTGAAAGCTTTGTTGTTTTGTTATTTGGTTGGATGTTGGCACTAATTTGTGCTATTGATTGAGACTCTTTTGTACTCTTGTTGATCATAGTGGAGCTATTTCTTTGGTCTGGACGACTCGTGGTTTTTATCCTTGATTTGAGAGGTTTTCCACGTTAAAAATCTTGGTGTCTTTACTTGTACTTTTGGTGATTTATTATTGCTGCTCTTTGATTATTGCTCCTCATAGATTCTTGCAAGTTAGGAGAAATTATATCCGCTGCATTCTCTGGTATATTGTTTGTTGTTGTTTTCCCCATCACCTCGTGACCTCATCAATGAAGGTACAAAAGTATTTGTTACCTCTAGGTGTCATGATCTGCATAGGACCACATACCTCCGAATGGATGAGCCCCAATTTCTCTGCTGTTTTCAGTGGTAGCTTTCTCATAAAACTGCCACGAGTCTGCTTACACTGCACACACTCCCTGCATACTTCTTCTGGGATTTTAATGCTAGGCAAACCAATCACTAGATGATCCTTGCCTAATTTATGCATATCTCTAAAATTCAGATGACATAACCTTTGATGCCACAACCATTCCACCTTGTTATCAGACACCGTGAAACATTGGTGCTTCAATGTCTTCATACCAATTCGAAAAATACGATTCTGTGAGAGACTAGCTTGGACCACAACTTTCTTGTTCTGATCAAAGATACTCAGATACTTGTTCTCCATTGTCATAGTGAATCCTTTTTCCCGCAGCTGTCCGAGACTCATCAAGTTAGTCTTCAACCCAGGTACATAGAGAACGTCTTCAACAATTATCTCTCTCTCATCAAGATCCCTTAGAACTACTCTTCCAACTCCTTCTGCTGTCAAACTACTATTATCAGCAAATCTGACCTTCCTATATGTGGGTGGCTCCTGAATTCTCACAAACCATTCTTTTCTCCCGGTCATGTGGGTTGAACACCCCGAATCAAGATACCACGAGAATCATCAATGCACTATTCCTCTGTTCGTGCCATTAACTTGACTGCCTCTAAGTCAGATAATTCCTCATCTTTTGCAAGATGAGCTTGAGTCTTCTTGTTCTCATTCCCATCGTTGCCTCGACATTCTCTGGCAAAGTGACCCATCTTCTGACAATTATAGGATCTAACCTTTCTCTTGTCGAACTTCCATTCTACTCCATCATTGGAGGCGGAATCTCCCTTTTGATTACCATTCCTAGGATCTTGAGAATTCTGAGACTTTCCTCTTCCCGCAGCATACTTCTTGTCTTTCTTCTGCCCAAACTTCTTCATTTTATGATTAGTTCTTGCTCGGAGAGCAAGTTCTTTAACCTTCTTTCTTTCATTGATTCTGTGTTCATGGGCTTCTAGTTACTGTTGGAGGTCTTCTATCTCCATCTTCTCAAGATCTCTCGTCTCTTCTATGGCCACCACCACATGGTCAAATCTTGGAGGCAAAGTCCTCAAGATTTTATCTACAACTTGTTGATCAGTTATGCTGTCCTTGCAGGCTCGCATTGCGTTCCCATGCTCCTGTATTTTATCAAAATAGTCAGTTAGTTTCTTCCATACTCAGAAATTCAAACTGCCTCCTCAACGTTTGCAATTTGACCTTCTTGTTCTTGTCTCCATCTCCATATGTTTTCATCAAAATCTCCCAACATTCCTTGGCTGTTGTAGCTTTTGAAATCTTGTTAAAGATTTTTGGCCCAACACATTGGTAAATGAGGAATCTGGCTTTGCTGTCCAGCTTCTGAAGGTTCTTGTAACTCCTCTTGGCTTCATCAGTAGCTTTAGTTCCAAGATCTTCCAACCCACTCATCACCACCTCGGCTACATCTTGAAATCCAAAGATTGCTCGAACCTTTATCTTCCAGTCATCAAAACCTCTTCCTTCAAACACCGGTAGTGCACCTTGAATGATACTTCCATTCCCAGCCATCTTAACTCAGTGAAAGCACGAACCCTTCTGATCTTTGATACCTTCAACACTTCTCGGTATTCTTCAAGATTCTCCTCCGTAAGTCACGTACTTCGCCCTCCCATGTTTGTACGAACTGACAGCAAGGCTTAGAACCTCTCTATTCACAAGACCACAAGACTAACCGAACCGAGCTCTCGATACCATATAAAAACACGCGTTATAAAAACAAACGTAAGAGAGCTCTCGATATCACAGGACTAACTGAGCTCTCGATATCACAGGACTAACTTAGAACCTCTCTATTCACAGGACTAACTGAGCTCTCGATATCATATAGAAACAAGCGTAAGAGACAGAGAGCTCAACATGACAGACTGGCAACAGACCGAGTAACAAACTAAAACAGAAAAAACTGTAAAACAACAGAAAAGACTTTGACTTATATCTTAACATAGACACTTAAAAGAAACCGAAAATCACAAAATCACAGTTGAAAGCTCCAAAGATCATAGAGTGTACATCTCAAGTCAAAACAGAATGTGATTAGTAGAGATATTCAATTTGATAAGAATATTTACTGTTATCATTATCCATCATCTTCATTGCTGGATCTGAAACCTGTTTCTGGAAAAAATCAATCATGATCATTCTGACACATACATTTTGGTTTCTGTGTGCTATCTCAATCATAATCAGTAAATTATAAAAAATGGTTAAAAGTTTTCTTTCTTTTCTGAAAAGTATGACTTTCCAACCAAACGTGCATTGAATCATAAGGAACTTTGTAGCAAGCTTGATTAGTTGCAGTGATATTTGTTATGATTTGTAACCTGCTCCACTGTGACATTCCCATAGATTATGTAGAGTCTGCCAGCTTCTTTTACATCAACATTTTTATATTGTTTGTAGAGTGTGATTCTTATTCCTTAAGTTTCCTATAGTCAAAGAAATGCTAGTGAGGGAAGAAGTCAAATTTTTATAATTTTTTATTCATACTTCTAACTTTATGACAAATTCACAGCCATGTTATACAACAATATTCACCCAATGTTATATAACTTATGGGATCATTTGGGTTGGAACGAGAGTAATGCTTGATTCACATAACCTACAAATGTAACATCAAAAATCAAGGTAGAAACAAAAGAGAAATGTTAGTTGTGTTAGTGGTGTTAGTGAACTGAGATAACTCAGCAAAACGTATGTGAAAAGAGTTATTAAAGTTAGAATGAACACTTGTTATGTTAGTAGAAACTAAAATAAAAAATCAGTTTAAGAAAAGCTAAGTAAAGCAGTCAACTGATGTATGTACTATAGGATCAAAACAATGAATTAGACTAACTACTCTTATATTATGTAAAAGAGTGACACACTACATACATTTTTTAAGTTGTTACCTTTTTGGATTGATTAATCATTTAATCATATAGTTACATATATTCTTTTTAGTAGTTAATTATATATTGTTCTATTATTTATGGTTACCTAATTTTCTTATTTTTCAGGTGCAAGATATTCTTAAAAGCAATAATACTTTAGCAAAAGGATTTTTCAGAAAAATAATTGAAGGAATCATCCAGACAGGTACAGTAATATTGAGCCAAATTGTTAGTAGAAGCATTACGGAGGCCGTTAACATAGGTATTACTGCTTTAGTATGCATGACATGCCTTGTTCCTGTGACCGAGTATATCTCTTCTAGATTGGATGATAATATAGAGATAACTCAATCACAAGAGAACAATAAATTTAAATTGTTAAAAAAAATTGCAGTACTAACAGTAGGATTTCTTATAGGTGGTATGATACCATTGTTGTATATGATTTTGGAAAGAGGGAAGCGGTTATTAGTGGGGCTACCTGTGTGACATTGATACTATTTGGATGTATCGAAGCATGGCTTAGAAAGTTGTCATATATCAAGCATTGTTTCATACTCCTTATAGCTTGTTTGATAGCTACAATAGTATCAATGGCAGTTAACTGGTATTTCAGACCTTATAAGCCTTGAACTAATTATCCCTCCTTAGATCTATATTTAAATCTAATCCCTCCTTAGATCTATATTTAAATCTAAGATGTTTATTATGTAATAGTATGTAAGATCTATATTCAAATGTAAGATGTTTAGTATGTAATAGTATGTAAGATATATGAAGATGAATGATTTATCTGATGTAAGATGTTTGTTATTTGAGAAGGTATTAGATCTATATTGAAATGTAAGATGTTTATTATGTAATAGTATATAAGATATATGAAGATGAATTATTTATCTGATGTAAAATGTTTGTTATTTTAGAAACTAAATTAATAAATTTTATTTTATAACAAACAAAGCTAATAAAAAGAACATCACCTCACGATCATTAGTAATAAAATCGCATTTTAAGAAACACTTTTCACCCAATTTTTGTACTGGATACCATTAACAAAATTTTGCAAATTCTTGAAGTACTACAAAAATATTCAAACCTTAGGGAAAAAAAATGTATGCATTGTGGAGTAGCCTTAGGATGATGGAAAAAGCCTCAAGTTCTGAAATCCATACATGATGAAAAAAATACTTGCTATAAAACACTGAAACAAGCCCCTAGAATATTAGTATTTAAGTACTCCGCATTTAAAAATTATTTGCTCAGCTAATATGAAATATTAAATAGTTTGAATTCAAGTATTTAACAAAAAAGGTTAATTGATTAGGCCCTTTATTTAATGCATATATACACAAGCATAAAAGTGCATTAGATCGACTTAAGAAACAGTATGAATGCAAGAAGGTTAGCGAGAAACAAAGTAAAAATTGCATTTAATCCCTCTCTGCATATATTACATATATATTATTGAGATAATATATAATTTTTAAAATTATAATATGAATTATTTCATTAGTTTGTTCTTGAGAGAATTTAACATCGTGAAATTATAATTTAAAGAATAGAATAATAAAGCCTTTTGTATAAATTATTCATGTAAGGAATTATAGCATTATCCCTTATCTTTATTTTGATTGTGTAAAGTTATTAGATTCGCAGAAGAAAAAAAACAAATTGAATCATTGCTGTATTGGTACATTCATTATGAAAGTCAAATCACCCAATGAAGTTGCATTGCAGAAGGTTGAGATTTGTTCATGGAGGCGACAGAAGAGTGAGCTCTGCGATTATTTTATGTCTGTCACCACTTTCTTTAACTTCTTATTATTCTCACTAACTTAACAATATGGTTTAGAAAATGGATACCTGCTTCAAATACTGAATTTCAAGCAAGAAGTATCAGAAAAATGTAATACTAACTATTAAAATAATACATCACCTCGTATTCTGCAAGTGTTTCAGCTGTAACTAATGGACAACGCTAATATGCTTCGAGCACCGATCAATATCATCAATTACTTAAACGAATTTTATTTCAAGCCGAAATCTTGAACATATATTTTACTTAACTGTTTAAAAAAATGAAACTCAAATAAATGATCTCAAGTCTGTACAAGTGCACTGAGTCATCTTCCATCATAACTCAGTCGTTAAAAAGAACTAGCTTAAAGTTTAAATATATTTGAAAAAAGAAAGAAAGAATATTGCACAAGTAAATACAAAAAGCAATCTCGTGAAACAAATTCGCCCACCACCTATAAAATACATGGGAGTCACTAATTGCATCCACCTATAACACTTGAAAACCAACCAACCAAATGAGAAAAGAACCTTGGCAGGTGTCACAGAATGCCTGGCCACCAGCCTTTAGCTATGACCGCCATTTGTCACATGACTCGCATCAATAGTGACAATGGCTTCTTAAGAAAATCCCTCGTGTCGATGAAACTTGAGGGGTAAAAATGAATTAACCCAGGCAACAAACCAATATTAGAAGCCTGAGTTGGCTAAAATATACTATACATGTAACCACAACGAAAATTTATGCACAGCTTGGCACCTGCAACTTGGTGCAATACCCCGGAAATAGCCACGACACGGACCATCACTCTGACCTTGCTAGTAAGAACCCAAATCCCGAGTTCTCACGTATAATTGGAGGAGGATCCACGTCTGCTACTTCTACTTGTTGCATTGATTTGGAAATGTCATCCACCGAAAATGGAATGCTGCATCCATATTCAAGGTTTAAGAAGAAATGTTACAGTAAAGACCAAGACTAATAACGAAACCTTAAATTGTTTGCTGAAGATGATAGCATACCTCGAGTCATCATCTAATAGGAAAGAAGTGCTGACGGCATTATTAGAGTCGTCGGACATCATAGTTCTCATGTTCGTTATAACCTGTATAGAAACAGAGAGATGGTTTGAGATTTATCACACTGCAGGTGTTCCACCTTGGGAATTGTTCACAAGATGTACATACTCAACCAGTAAGCAAGGAAAACTTACGTCTGAAGACACACTATGAGTGCCATATTTGTCATCCCAGTACATTGTACTTATCCTGTATAACTGTTGGATACTGAGAACCTGTATCAAAAGAGTATTACACTTAGTAAGAGAAACAGTATCAAGTGCGAGCTCAAAAATAGTTGACAGAAAGGAAGAAGGCACCCACAGGGCAAAGCTCCTTTGTAATTTCATTCAGGGACTTTTTGGGTTTTTGATGTATCACCTGAGAATGAAGGATGAGTCGTATGTGTCAGAATCCATTAATAATGGATCGAATTGGAATTTGTATACGAGTATCTTACCAGGAATCCAACAGCCTGCCTGATATGTTTCAGTTCATCCCAAGCAGAGCCAGTGTACTGTACAGAATGATTCAGATTAGGATTTAAAAATCGAAAAAGTACAGAAAAACCTGAAATAGTTGTCTGTTTCTCACCTCCTCTGTTGCATCAACGCACCATTGTTCTAATTCAGCAAGACCTGTTTTTACATATTCCCCATTGCTGAACGAACAACACTCCCGACGCAACAGAAGACTGCAGTGATTATCATATTAAGTCCATGAAAGAGTCTAATTAAGTACATGAAAGAGTCTGCATTCCACAATATGTCACGCAATGCAAGGAGAAAGAGGGATTACCTATTGAATAATTGAACATTGATGAATGAGAATATTTGAGTGAACACTTTTCGGACCAAGAAAGGAGGCGCCTGTTATACCAGTATTTGGTTGGTTAAGATGGGCATATCTATGCTCAGACAGTGGAAATACAGAAATTGAAAGTGAGACTCACATAGTTTGCTTTCATTATCTTCAGACAATTGTTCAAGCTTTTCACAATACTTTGCCAGTGAGCAATTAAAGCTTGCTGAGCAACTGCATTTGCTTGTGAGCGTCCTTTAACTAAACTCTGCCGTGAGGTTCTTGGAGCCTGCAATTGTTTTTATCACAGACAAGATAAATAAACAAATAAAAACACCTATAGTGTTGACCTTGCTAATTACTCAGTACCTTGACCAAAGGAGTGCACAATATTAAACAATTGATTGGATTGCATGTAAACTTATTTCATATGCAAATAACAATGAAAATTGTTCCTTGCAATGGATTTTGGTCTAATTAATTATATAGAGGAAAACATTTTCTTTAGTTATCAATCTTAAGCATTTACTATAAGCTCAGTGTCCGCATGTCAGGAAAAAAAATAATATTTTCTTAATTCGAATAGATATTAATTGCGATTCTTGTGCTTGTACAACTAATATAAACCTAAGATGACATTCACTTAAATGATAAAATTTAAACCCACATGATTTGTTGATTGCTTAAGCCCCTAGACCAATTAGACTTTCACAAATTTTATTTCCACCCTACTACTCCCCAAAAAATGACACATCACCTGTATACACAGTCCAAGTAATGGAGATATCTCCTTTTTTAGGTTGTCTCTTATCATTCCATATATTTTTTCAAGGAAGGCAGTAAGCTGCTGTTTAAACAGCAGTGCTGGATATTTTGCTTCTACTTGGCGTAAATCATCCAGTCTATTAAGACTTCGACCATTTAGAAATGACAATCCAGCAGTTTGGGGAGATGCCCTTAGCCCCTGGAATCACAGAAGGGAACCCAAAATTGTAAGATATATGAAATCCACATAAACTGATAATGTTCTCTCTAGAAAGGATATGCAGTTGCTTCATACTTGAGACATTCTTCCAAAAAGAGAAGATGATGCCGTTCTCCGCCGCTGTGGTGTTAAGCTAGCAGCTCCAGTAGCTTTAAGAGTGCGTTGGAGTAGCAACAACAATGTAGATGTATTCGACAACCAATAAGCCAATACATCCGTATTATCCTGGGCCTTAAATGGTGCAGAATTCACTGTTAGTAACATATTTTTGGTATTTCAGAAATTGACCATGCAAAAGCACTGAGTCGTAAATAACATACAGGTAATCCCAAATATAAAGTTACCTCAACAGATGAAGCTATTGTTTGAATGATCCGGTCAAATACACTTGTCCTTTCAACTTCAAATGACCTCCAGTGAAGAAGGCATTTATATATGACACACGCAGCCACAGGTTTGCCCCCAGAAAATCCCAAATCTTGAGATATGCACTTGATCAATAAGTCTTGGTTTTCCTGAACAAGAAAGTGAAATTTTTAAGACATGTTAACTTGAATGAGGGGGGAAGTATTTATATTTAAAAGTTGACTTTAAATATTTGTAACAGATTCAGATTACTTAATGAATATACGTAGACACTCACTTGCTGCTTCTCATTGAGAGATTTTTGCGGTTTCCCCTCAGATTCAGGCTCACGCACATTAGATACAGCAAGAGCCATATTCTGAAACACAGAAGATGAGAATTCAACAAATTAAAAAAAAAAAATCCTCAAACCAAAGTTAATTGTTGATATATACTTGTATAAAACAGCAGTGTTCTTACCGATTCAATTTTTGCTTCACCATTTAGAGCACTTCCATTTTCAGGTGTCCGCTGCATATTGTGCATGAAATCTCATTGTGAATCTCTTCATGTACTATAATGTCAAGTAATGTCAATGTATTTTATTCTCTTACCTGAATAATAATTGTCCTTGGTCTTGCAGACAAAGCTTTTCCAGTTGGTGATACAGCCAATGCTTGCTGGCGAAGAACTTGATTTTCTGACTCTGCATTGGAAATTTTTTCCTCCAATCTACATAACAGAAGTCGAGGTGTACAGATGGCGATTAACGGACAAATATAACTGTATCATGCATCCAATGGCAAAAAAAAAACATTTATAGACACAGAGAACTGATGCAAGAAAACGGCTGATAAACAGTTGATGATGAACTATGATAGGAACATCTTGTAGGTGCATTTACCTATGATATTCAAAATATTTAGAATTCATATCACAAGCTGAAGTTGCAAGCGACGTGTAGATAATGCACAAGCTCGCCCATAGTGTCCTTGATTTTCATTTTGTTTTAAATTTAAAAGAATGAGAGCAAAGAAAGATGACGAATGACTTTATATCTAACACCTAGTTGTTACTTCTTAAACGTGATACATTTGGAATGACATCAGAGACTGAAAAACTATTCATCCCTTCTTTTGAAATAATTTAAATTACGGAACAAGTGTTCATTCATACACAACTAAGTAGATTTTTTTTTTCTGCTCAAACTTTACTAACCTCTGAACCAATTCTTGAAGTTGATCCACTTTGCGGTCAGAATCTTCAACCTTTTTAACCATCTCTTTATTTCTAGTTTCAGCCTCAACCTGAGCTTTTCTTGCCTCTTCTTTAGCCTCTTTTTCCAATAGCAGTGATTCCTGTATCAGAGATTAGAAAAGGGTACTCAATAAATTTGCAATTATTCATTGTAATTTGTAAATATGTATAGATCCCCACAACTATTATGTAAAAAACTCCAATTAAGTAGAACTCAGGTTGTAGGATGAGCTGGCAGAAATTCAGCATACTACGTTCACATTTCATTGAGATGTTTTGAAAGATGATTGAAGGCCAAGGACTCGATGAAAATAATTTAAGAGAACCATGCATAGACAAAGTTAAAAGATAAAAAAAAGTGGAGGCATTTGTACCAAAAAATCCATTGAGAAATAATTCATATGAAAAATGCTATGACTTAAGAAGTTACTGACTGACTTATTGTCATTTGTCAATGTGATGATCAATTGCCTACCTTCAAACTACTGACTTCAGCCAATAAAGAAGTAATCTTTTCAGTATCTTGAATTAAAACAGGAGTCTCCTTAATAACTGGAGGTGCTTCTTCGATGGCCTTTCTTGCCGCCTCACGCTCTTTGATGACCTTGGCATTTGCTTCTTCGACTTGTATTTGCATTGCATGTAAAGCATCCTGTAACTTGGCAATTTCTTGTGCCTTTTCTTCTTCCAAATCAGTCTGTAATAAGTTAAAATAAGAGAAGCTTATGGTATTAAAAATTGCAAAAAGAATATCAATACTCAACGATGCAAATAAAATATATGTAGATGGATATATGATAAGGAAGTTACTCTCAAACGCTTCTCAATCTGCAATCGCCAAGTAAGTTCTTCAACACGCTTTTCAAGTTTGTCCTTAGCTTCTTGGAGAGCCCCAGTTTCTCTTGCAGCCTGAATAAAATTACACAAAGTATTACCCCCAAGGCTCCTTTTTAAAAAAGACTGAGTACGCCATAACAGAAAGTATTATTCATACCATTTTAAGCATTCTAAGTTCCCTTCTAGCAACCCTTCTCCTCCATCCACATTGAGTAACAATTGCAGCTTTTTGCAATTGTTTATAATATGAATATGCAATTAGCCGTCGCAAATGAGCCTGCAGAGATTAACAGAAAAAATCATTACAGTAAGGTACATAAAAAGGTTGCATTGCTTCATTTTCTTAATATTCTAACTATGAAGAAGATTAACAAGGGCACCTGCACGTAAATTGCAGCTTTTGTTTGCTTTCTAAATCTAAATTCATCACGAGCTTTCATAGCCCTTAGACCTGTCTGTAATACAATTGCAGATGATCGTGCTTTTAAGTACGATTTCCTGGCAATGTAGCCTTTGAAGTTCTTCTGCATTTTTACAGCTGCTGCTTCACGCCGCAACTTCTCATAAAGTTTCCGGGACAATACTCCTATTTTTTTTATTGAAAAGCATCATAAGAATTAGAATCAGATTGAGAGTAGGTTACACAAGACAAAACCATGAGAGAGAAACCTACATTAGGAGAAAATCCCAACTTATTTAAGGCTGCGTAAATTTTAGAATGCCATGAACACTAACACAGTATACAAACGGGGGATTTAAGGAAAATAGGCTTAATGACCAAAGAAGCAAGACTTAAATGTTGATAGCAAACCCAATTTGTTGGAATGTCCACGTTTCCCTTTACCTCGTTCCCACTCCTAACTACTTTTAGAGGAAAGATGGAAAATTTTCATATTTGGTGTATTTGGCATTTGTAGACACACCTAAGATTTGATATTCAAAATCCTATCCATGGAGGAAGAATTTTAGATAGTAATATCAGACATCATCATTACTATTTATACACACCCACGACTTGTTCATACACAAGATTGTCTTGAAGTATGTTTGAATCAGTTCATCTTGCATTCAAGACAGCTTACTATGAAAATGTCACCAAGAGAAATTTTGAAGGATGAAAAAAATATATTTTTGTTCTAGAAATTTAGTTCATCTCAAATATGCGGGTAAGTTAATGAACTCCAGAATAAAGAAGCAATAAAAAACAAAGAAAACATATTAGATAGAACTAAGGAATAAGGATACCTCGCAAATTAGATTGCAGACAGATTGCAGCACGGCGCAATTCAATGAATTCCTTGCGTGCAATATGGGTACGTATTTGCCTCTGGATGACTCTAGCAGCATTTCCAAGAACCTCTGCTCTTCTTGCATCCAGTTCAGCCATCTGGCCAGCTCTTAGGAAAACCTTTGTCTTTCCTATCTGGTAAACCATCATAAATCTCATGATTACATAGTATTAAATTTATTCATACAAAGGACTTCCATTTAGTTTAAAGTTGAAAGGTAATAATCGTGAAATAAAAAATAAAAAAATCAATTTTCCAACTACGATCAGAAGTCCCTTGAGGTTATAAAATAATATGAAGTTACGGACTGGACCGAACAAGCAGATATGCTAATAAGCTTTTATTTCTATTTGGTATTTAAGTAAAAAGAAAATTCCATGTGATAGTCTACAAAGAATTAGCATGAAGTTGTTCCAGAAGCTCAATAAGCCTCTTGAGTCTTCAGACAGTTGGTTATTTTAATACTTCAAAATGTCCATGATAAAAAAATAAAAAAACAAATCACATATGCAAGGTGACATTTAGTTACAAAAATAGTAGAGCATGGCTCACGGATCCTCTTTCCTAAAACTGAACCTCCCAAACACCATTGTCAACGGACCAAGTTGTAAGGAAAAAGGAGTATCACCTGATAGCCTTTCATACCCATTTTATCCAGGATCATTTGGCATGCAACCTTGACATCATAGCTGAAAAGGAACAGGTAAAAACAATTGACACATAAGTAGGGACAAAAGCCAAGAGGGGATTCAAATACAGGAGCACTTTTCCAATTCAAATATTAGAACAGCCCAGGAATGAAATTACTTTCCGTCTAGAACTTCTGGGGCAAGAACACCAAATCGGTTTAGAAATTCATAGAACGTTCGTCTGGTAGGATATCCAGCACAGCTGATTCTAATTGCCTCAAGAACACCCTGAAGCAATTGGCAATCAGACAAACAATCACCATGTGTAAACAGGTGACAAAGATACTATCCCTAACAGAGACAAAGAAACACCGTGATATACTCACACCACAACGCAATTGTTGGATAATGTTGAGATTTTCAAAAATAGCAGGCTTGAGAACATTATTTGGCTTCACACATCTGATATAGTGAGGCTCTGTTGAATTCAGGGTCTCCATCAAAGATTGAAGTTGTAGCTGCATGTTTCAGAAATGTGTCATTTACTACATGCATAAGTTGAAAAAATTACATATATCTGATACAAGAATGTCAAAGACCGGCAATAAAGTATAATAGAATCAAGGAAGAGTAGTAAACAAATGAAAATACCTTGAAGCGAGATCCTATTGAAGAGAACTTTGATGATTTCGAAGACTCCTCCGGAGAAGGGGGGAATAGACCAGCCACAAATGAGCATTTTGAGGCTATGAGCAAATCCTGATGTTCTGCCACTACATAATCCTTGTTTTTGTCAAGAAACATATCAGCTAGATATGTCACCTGGACAAAGTAAAAAAAAAACGTCAAAAAGAAGGAAGAAAAGTATTCACGCAACAAAAAACTATTTAGAAAGTACTAAAAGGGAACGTGTAATGGAAAAGAAGACCAAATATATTTACCTCGCCAGCATAATGGGATATGGTAAAACTAGTCCGAGAAAGCTTAGGTTTGATGAAGCGCTTGTTGTTTTTGAATGTCTGATACAATTTCTGAGCAAATGTTTCGTGTGTAGACTTCGGAAACATACTGTATCACACAGGGAGGCTAATAAATCCAACCAAATTAAAGAGTTTAAACAACGCCTGATATTAAATAGTATTATATATATCCTACTCTAAACAGATTGGATATAGCATACAGGCATGAAAATGAGATAGTAAGAGAAAGTAACTTCAGAAAAGGTAATGCATGTAGCTTTTATTTAGCTTAAAAACAATATTAGATTAACAATGAAGTCACTCCCAGCTTGCATACCAGGCTTCATCAAGAAGGGCAATTATTCCTCCAGGTTTCTGCAAAAGATTGAATATTAAAATCATCACTGCCTGAATTTATTGAGTAGGAAAATAAAGATTAATAATAGGTCATAAGGCAGCAACAGTAGAATACCTTCTCTATTAAATCCAAAACATCTTGGTTGTCAACAAATTCTATGTAACTCCAATTAATTTCTTCCTTGGTGTATTCTTCTTGTTCCATTTTAAAGACATGCTGCAACCATTCAGGATTGAAAAACACTCAGTTACCAAAGGGAAAAAAATTATAGAATATATACCAAAAATTTGAACCAGAAATTACCAAACCTGATTAAAATGTTGTTGCAGCTTCTCGTTTGTAAAATTAATACAGAACTGCTCAAAACTAAGTAAAAGAAATTTGTCAGATACAAGGCTAAATACAAAACCCTAAGTGCTAGATGAAATCATTAGCTTACCTATTGAATTTAAAACTTTCAAACCCATAGATATCAAGAACTCCAATAATAGATTTCGAATTTGGATCTTGTCCAATCGAATTGTTAATCTTCTCAACAAGCCTGGAAGCAATGATGAGAATGGTCACCGTAGAAAAGAAATCTAGAACAAATTTGGTCCAATCACACACATCATTAACAATAAATAATTCCAGAACGTTAATGCATGGTTATTTCAACTATAAATATGATTACCATAATTCTAAAGTAATTTAAAACAGGCAAATAAAATCCACAAGTGATATTCAAATTAAATGTGTCAAATATAAAGGTCAATAAACAGTCCTTTGGTGAGAATAAAATTTTTTAGGTTCCTTTTACATGATAGATTTCCGTTTTGGAACTTTTCAATCAATATTTCTTTCCTCCAACATAACAATGCAATAGAGGATCTAATTTTGTACAATAAAGCAGTGCTAAACGTTCATTACCAATCAAACAAACGAGAATAAACGGTTTTAGCTAATGCATCCCTGCTACCAAGAGCTGCAAGAGGATCAAGGGTTCTTGTAATAACCTCCTCCGGTGTTACCATCACACGCTTGATCAGTGCATCTTCCAAGCTCTTACAATCACACCTACAACAATGTTATGTTAAAATGCATACTACATTGATAAAATTATAATGCAGTAATGCATAAAAGGATTATGTTCGGCATACTTTAGAAGTTCAGCGGTAACATTAAGATGGAACCTAGACTTCTCATCCTTAATGACAGAAGAGTCAATCTCCTCTCCTTTTGCAAATTCAATGTTTCCAAGATGCAAAATTGCTGCAATAACTCTGAAAATAGCCTCCTGCAATACAGCGCCATATCATTAAAGCAATCACATAAAATCTCATTTTATTAACAACTAGGACTCAGAAAGACTAACCTGCTCCTCCTCACTTATTCCAACAACATCCATTGCCCTTCGAGTTGCAAGATATTCCTCAGCATCATCCACTCCATCCAGCGCATAGCAGTTCGATTGATTTAAGTAATGAAAGGAGCTAGGACTTCCCAATTTATATTTCTCTTTTTCCTGTAAAATAGTGTCGCAATGATTAAATATGAGTATCTTAACAATTTAATACAGGAGCCAACCTTTGTCACAGAGACAAGGGAACATTACAACATCAAAAAAGAATACTTTACCTCAGCTGGTGCTGCACATAGAAGGTAAAAGCAATGGTAATTTCTTTCAGGTTCCGAAATTTGACATACACGGGACCTTTCAAGCAAATATGTCCGTATAGCTGCCCCCGATATTCTTCCTTTGTTGTCAAATTGTATCTCAACAAATTTTCCAAAGCGACTGCATCTCAATCAGGAGGAATAAGGCAAGAACCATGTTATATGAAGTAATAGTCTTTCTTGAAAAAGAAAAAAATATGTAATGTGTCTTCTTTTACTGCTCAGTTCAACATATAGCGGACAAGCAACATACAATTCTAAGAAGCTACAGGGACAAACCCCAAACTAATCTATCACAATTTCTTCTCCCTCTCTATCTATGAAGTAACATAATCACAATCACTTTGCCAAACCAATTTATGATAATTTTCATTTTACTTGATATACCATGTGGTTGTCAACACTCACCTTGAATTGTTGTTTCTAACAGTTTTGGCATTGCCAAATGCTTCAAGAACTGGATTAGACTGCAAAGTAATTAAAACAGAAGTATGAGGAAACCATTTGTACACTTTTTTAACACCCTACATACCTAACAAAATGAAATAATATAAAGAAGCTAAAAGTAATGGTGCAAGGCTAAAAAAAAGATGAGGTGGCCAAAACAAGCAAATGCAACTATATATACTTCTAGAACTTGTTGTTCAACTGTTCGCCCTTCAACTCCAGATCGACCCCCGAGATATGCAAGATACCGCATAAGCATTTTTGTTGTCTCTGTCTTTCCAGCCCCACTCTCACCACTAACCAGAATTGAGTTGCTTTTCCCCTCATTAATCATCGCCCTGATGCGTACAAACAATGGATATTAATAAACCATACAAAAAGAATAAAACAGAAAATAAAAGGCATCTATCACTCACCTGTATGCAACATCTGCAACTGCAAAAACATGCGGACTCAATTCTCCAAATGCAGCTCCTTTGTATTGTTCCATCATGTGAGTATCATATAGATGCGGTAACCTTTGAAAAGGATTTATTGCAATCAGGATATTTCCAGTATATGTCTGCAACGATGATGGGGGAGTAGCATGATTGTATCATTCATATGTGCCAATTCTTACGTAACAAAACAATCATAGTAACAAATGAAATAATAGATATTTTAGAATCTCACGTAGATTTCATTGAGTTCATATCTAGCTGCCAAATTGTGCAGAACACCTGGTTCATGCAAGTAAGACAATTTTGTCATGTCATCTACACCTCCAGGTGGGGCCTCATTATCCTTGGGAAGAACCTTTGAAATATTTTTTACAACCTGCAACCATATTTCCAGACTTAATCAATCATGATAGTAACGCCTGGTATAACTCGTTTTCTTACAAGTCAAATAGATAGGACATTGATAATAAACTTGAAATTCTGCAACTTAATATATAGTAAATGAAAAATAAATATTTAATTTCTGAAAGTGATTTAACCCAGTAAGAATGACACAAGAGTACTAAAAGAACAATTACAGACAATCAGACAAATACCCAGTACAGACAGTTTGACTCACAATTTTCCCAGCTGTGGTGCGAACATGGACTTCTTCACCATTGATTTTGGAAACTTCTCCATCAACCCACGCCTGTGCTGAATCTTCAATCCAGACATGAGAACCTACAATAATATTCACCGGCGCAGACTGCAAAGACAAATGTATTCAACATCCACAGCAAAAAAATGTTAAATCAGGGAAACAGTACTGCCACTCCACATATATCAAAACATAATGTATTACTGGACAATAAAATAATCTTTAACAAAATAGGTATTTAATATATATATATATATATATATATATATATATATATATATTTTTTGCTAAAACTTATATAATCTCTCATTGAAGATAATATTCCCACAGGGCAGCACAAAAATTAAAGATATAGTAGTTACTGAAAGTAAGTAGCTAATATGTAACCAAGTTCTTGAAGAGAAAAGGAATGCAAGCAAATATGCTCTGGTCAAAAACGGCATTGCCAACCCTATGGATTGAGTTTACAGAAGCATGTATACAAAGGTTAACTCCATTCGTTCATTTTATTTCAACAGCAAGAGTAATAATTAACAATGAAAATATGATGAATAAAAAAAACATTCAAAGAAAACAAAATACCTTAACCAAATGTTAGATCCAAAAATAAATAAATGATGGGAAATCATCATTGCAAGCAATTTCATAATTTCAGGAAGATTATGTGCAAATTATGGATCAAACTGCTATCATCATAGGTATTGTTGTAAGCTATGAACCAGGGACTCCAAATGGAAAGTGGACACAACATAGATACACACTACGCACAGCTTACATACAAGCATACACACAGAGACACAAATATATAT
>Ga0214542_1008076_pt1 | contig 17748 bp, 11 predicted proteins | sample CNSS1metaG_FD_160096 | JGI IMG/M metagenome (GOLD analysis project Ga0214542, IMG submission 160096) | Root nodule microbial communities from cowpea collected in UCLA plant growth center, Los Angeles, California, USA - CNSS1 | ecosystem: Host-associated > Plants > Roots > Nodule | place: USA... | reverse complement strand
ATCAAAGGTAATCCCAAGAGGTATACTTCCAAACACAATGAATCAAACTCTTCTAATTTTACATGTTATAACTATGGAAAACAAAGACATATCAAAATTGAATGTCCAAATGCTAACAAAGAAAAGAAGAAGAGTGTTGATAGGAAAAAGGAGAAAAAGCCAAAGGAGAAACCTGCATACATTGCATGGGAGGACAATGATGATTCAACAACAAGTAGCTCCTCACAAGATGAGAGTGAAGAAGCCAACTTGTGTCTCATGGCTGGTTATGAGTCATTCTCCTCAAGCCAAGTAAGTTCTCTAGACATAATGACTATAATCAATTGTTGCATGATTTTGAAAAGTTGCATAATGAAGCAAACAAGATTTTTGCATTAAACAACCGATTGAAAGGCTTAAACAACTGGTTGGAAAACAAAGTTAGCCAACTGGAAAAAGAAACAACTGATTTAAAAACTGATTTTGAGCATTTAAAAATGATTTACAATAATTCAACCAACTGTTTCAGAAATCAACTGGCTGAAAAATCCTGTGAAAACTGCACAGTTTTGAAAAATGAAGTGAAATAGCTTATAAAGACCTGTGCAAGGTTCACAAGAAGGGAATCAAACTTAGAGGTTGTTCTTGGTTCTCAAAACTGTGTGTTTGGCAAAGCTGGACTTGGTTTCAATCCTTCTTTTCAAAAGAAAGTCAAGAAGTTCTCTAGTTTCTTTTCAAAAAGTATGCCAAGTGACATGCCATTCATTTCATGCAACTACTGTATGCAAAAAGGTCATGTTATTAAGAATTGTCATGCTAGAAAATATGGTGTTCCTAAAGGGATTATGAAATGGATCCCAAAAGGATCTAGAAAGGCATAACCATGATGGACCCAACCTACCAAAGATAGCCTAAATTTTTAAACTAGCCAATTCAACCCCCCCTTCTTGGCTTTTCAACCATTTCAAAACTAACAAAAACAACCAAAAACAACATCGTGTCACCTGGCGGTTGTTCATCGCCGTTAGGCGGTTCATAGCAAAACCCAGAAAACTGGGCAGAAATGACGCGTCGTTTGGCGGCACACTCATGATCGCCAAGCGGTTTCTAGGCAGAAACCTAGAAACGCAGAAAAACAACGTGGAAGATACATGTTTTCATGCATTTAATCATGGTAAAGCACAATAATTCATATACGAACCAAACACATGTGAGATCAACTCCCCTTACATGGAAATCCTTGCTCCAATGAAAATTCGCACTTCTTGCTTGATTTCCAATTCTCTCCGTTGACCTCCCAACCAATAACTCTTAACCCTCTCTGCAAAGTAGCTCTAATCCTTTGGAAAATCTCTGCCCAAGACCCATACGAAAATGCAGACCTCCACTCTCCTCTAATTCCCTTCTCTCTTTAAGTTACTACCCCCTTAAACACCCTTTACTCCACCAAAACGAAATTAATTAAAAAATTGCTTAATGGCTATTCAATGATCATTATGGGTTGTTTTTCCCAGCTCCCTTGGCTGCCCCTTCCTGCAGGTATGGTTTCTCTGCCCTTTCACATTCACGCCAAAAGAAATTTTGGCAAAACGAAAGCTTACTTCACTCTTAGCAAGTTTGAACACATAATCACTCAATTACAAAGTCAATGCATAACTAATACAACCAATGCATGTTTCGTGATAATTCCTACACCTTTAGGAATTTAATATCACGCACGTAGATGAAAATATATTACTAAAACAACAAGCAATTAAATTAACACACAATTTGGCATACATAGGACTCGAACCCAAGTCCTCTCAACATAATCAAGTACTATCAACCATTTGAACTAATACTTTTCCACGCCATAAAGACTAATAATTAATGTCATAAAGAATTCCATCACCCACATTTATTAAATAATTATTTAATTAATTATTTAAATTCCTTGAGTCTTACAACCTTACCCATAAATGTAACTTGAGCATCGAAATGTCTTTGCAAGCATCCCGACCGTTCAGACATTGGAGAGCTCATAGGAGGATAAATCTCATCCTTCATCAACAAATAGGAGGATACATCTCGGACTTATGACAAAGATGAACAAGAATCTAGATTGTTTCTTATGAAGATTAGTAGTAAACGTATTTTGGTATTGCAAGAACATTTGGCATCCACAGTGGGGCTGAGGTATATATTAAAAGAACAAATAGTGTCTTTTAGAAACAAAATGAATAACGGTAGGAAACTGTTGATAGATGTGTTAGGTAATAGTTGGAACGACATGGATTTGTTGTTGGAGTTGCAGAAAGAGTTGACCAAGTTTAAGAAACATAATGCGAAGGAGATCGTCTTCTAAATTTGAAGACATCCATTTGTGGATGGGATCATGGAGATCCCATTACCTAACAATTGAAAATCTTTAACTTTAGACAGATATGTCTCGACTTTACTCTCCTTAAGTTTAACATTTCTAATTGAGCTTTTGTTGCTTTATTTCTTTGACCTCTTGGTTTGATTATCATCATTGGTGTTGTTTCCCATTTGGAAGTGCACTAACTTTCCTAAGGTAGCATCTTAGGAAGTGGAAAATCCAGATTTGAAGGAGACTCATCTTTGGTGACTCTAAAGGTGAAGGTGCTAGAAAGTTCAAACACTTTAGGAGACGAGCAAGGAATGAAAGAAGGAAATACAAGAGAGAAAAACTAAGAGCGATTTATTACTTTTTTTGTTTTCTTTAAAGCTTTTAAACAATTTGTATTCGACATAATTAGGTGTCTTGGGGTAGCCTTTGGTGTTCTTCCATATCCTAATTAGAACCTTATTTTATTGAGGTAATCTCTGGCTAGGAAAGACTTGGTACTTAAGCAATCCTAGTGACTCAACTCTCTTTTCTGGGAGTCAACTTGAGAAACTTACTATCTTATTCTCTTTAGAAATTTTTTTGAAAGAAAAAGTAGTCATGTCTAGAGAACCTTCTTATCATATTGGTAGTGACTATATTGAATATATAAAAAGCTTATCTAAAATTGCACAATAGCTAAATTCACTACAAATAATGGGAGAAGATAAAAACTAGAACCTAAAAGTTCCTCTATTACAGGAAAACATTTTTACTTTAAAAGATGAACACGCATGCTCTAACAATGGAACCTTTCCTCCATTTTCAAGCATCAAACCCTTATTTGAATGAGGATGCAATCTGAACTTGCTCATGGATGCTCGAAATTCATTGCTTTCATTCAATTTTATCAAAATTTTACATTGGCTAATGACCTCATAAGTACGAATGCTCGAGTGAACCCTATGAAGCCACAAATTTAGCACAAAGAATGCAAAGCCCTTAGTAAGTGAGAGACCCTTACCTGGTTCATTTAATCCAGAGAAATGGGGGTTTGACCTTACTCCTACATATTTCCATTTAGAATGAAAAATTAGGAGCTACAAAGTTCTATAAGGAATTATTTCTTTGAAAATCTTGATATTTTTAATTTTGAAAATTTATATTTGTTTGGTATTTTTGAATTGTTGAGAAAAAGAAAAGTAAAAAGTATTAGGATGAAATTATTTCTCAACTTTCTAACAAAAATATTTGTTGAGTGTTGTGCTCCAAAGAAACAAAATGTGTTAAAAACAATTTTGAGTAAACAATTGGTTTTAATATGATAAAGACGTTTTGAAGCTAGATTTCATCACTTTGTCCCTCTCTTGTACTAATCCCATCATTATTTACAAAGATGTAATTATTCATGTCCTGAGAGTTCTCTTTAAATGTAATTTCGGTATGATTCCTCGGTTACTGCTTGAATTTATCATTTGCATTAAGATCAGGACTCTATAACCAACAAGAGCCTTAGATATATTCTTAGCATCTAAAAGTAGGAGGACAATTAGTTGGACCGCAACTTGGAACCAATCCACTCAATCCTAAGATAGTGAAATAATATGAGTAATCATTCCATCCAATAATAAGCATAAACTAATTCACAAACATATAATTAAAGTGTACTTTGATAAATATAATAGTACAATACAAAAGAGTTCCAAAGGGTGACATCCTAGCTTCAAGACAAGAGTGACTTAACTTCTCATAATGGATACAAACTTTGAAATGTAGTTGATAGACATGCCTTTTTTTCCTCTCTAAAGGTATATGATAAGTACAAAGAAATTGTCTAAAAAGTTGTCTAAAAAATGTCTAAAATAACTCCTACAAAGGCTCTCTAAAGTAGGGGTACAACTCTGTTTTTATAAAATGTCAAGGGTAGTGTTTAGTAGTGGACTCGTGGCTTTAACTACAAAGGTTTCCTTCCTAATTGGGTTTGCTTTTGTGGTCCTGTTTCATGCTTTGGTGCTTCAGCTCCTGAGATAATTTGTTTAAGAAGGAGTCTTCATGGCTTGGCCTCAATTTAGTGCTTGAGGTTTCCTCTTTCAAGGGGTTTGCTTTTGTGGCTCAACGTTAATTTTTCCACCCACCCACATCAGTCATAATTTTGTCCCAGATTACTTAAAATTCATCAAGTTTCATTGTTTTACCACTCTAACTTTCCTCTAGTGTTGGAAATTGTAAAACAAACTAAATTAGGGGTGAATGTAATGGAAATTTAATATAATCAAAGCAATATAAGTGTCAAATTCATCTCAAAATTAACTGATATTGGACACTTATCATTGAGCAAGAGTTCACTAAGTTATAATCTTTATTTTAATATTGAACTTTGTGTTTGAAGTAGATTGAAGTTTGTTAACACTGCAATTAGACCACATTATTTTTTTGCGTGTAATTTTTCATGATCACTCCTATTCATTACCTTTTGGTAGTTTTTTTTTTTTTTTTTTTTCTTTTTTTTTTTTTTTTTTTTTTTTTTTTTGATTTCCTTTTTATCATTATGTTGCTTGTGTGGTAGACACGTTTGTAATGTGTTTCCAAATTGATTTTCTATAAGTACAACATCATAACATTACACATTTAAGAGTAAATTTATAAGGGGGAGACATTTATTTATGCCTAAGGTGTCTCTTGAGTTAGAGATGCAAAACCCTAAAAACTCTAACTTGGCTAGCTTGGAGACCAAGCCAAAAGTCCTCTCCAATAGGAGAAGGACATGTGACTAGTCAAGAAGGTGAAAAATGCTCTTCATTTCTGGAGTGCCATGTGACCACTCAAGAAGGTGGAAAAATATGCATCATTCCTAGAGTGCCATATGGCCCTTAAGAAGGTGAAAAATACTCTCAATTCCTAGAATGCCATTTGGCTTGATCACTCCTCCCTTATTGACCACATGTGTTTACTATGCAAAGCATGGCTAAACCTGGATACAATTCGTCCTAGACTTTTGTAATTGGGTCTAATGGATCCAATTGCAAAAGCTAAGTGAATTATGATCCAAAGCTACTTCTAGAAATTTATTTTGAAAGCTTGGCCTACACAATCAACCCAATTGAAAACTATATTAATGGACTTTTAGGAAGCTTGATGTCCTCTTTGGCCCATGAGATAAGCATTTGAAGTCCTTTAAGCCCGTTGTGGTCCTCAAGATCTTAGGCCCATTAGAGAAGCATAGTGTTTAGCCTTTGATTGGGCCTAGGGTTAGGTCTAATTCATCAAAGCGCGTGAAGGCCAATCACCTTAAATGGTCTGAATAAACTTATTGTTGCACACCACTACCAACTTGGAGGAAACCAACCATTCTTCCAATTTGGTCAAATTGGACAACTGTTGCAAAGTGGTAGCCCTGACCACAACACTGCACGTGGCACTAGAATTTTGATGGACCAAAGCACTTGCAAAATGCAGCTCAAGGCATTTTATCATGCATCCAGGATTGAGTTAGGAATATGTGTTTAGATAGTTAGTTGGTGGTTGTCACTTGCACCACTTGGCACCTCTTCAATTGATTGCTATAAAAAAGAAGCTATGTATTGTAGTGATGCTTTCCTTGACTACAACAATACCACCCTAAGGATTCCAACCAGTGGATTATGTAAAGGAAAGCAACCATTATGCACACCGCTTAACTAAAAAGGTTGTTGCCACCCTCGAACCAAAATAAATAAAAAAATTGTTGCGCCAATTAATGCTCTAGGAAAATGATCTGTACAAAATACGTGAGTGCACACTCACGAGCCTTTTATATAGGCCAACTTATGGGTCAACTTTGTGGACTACTGCCACCGCTATTATTTTGCACTGCAGTGAAAAACTATAATTGCGTGATGGTTCCAGCTACATTCAACTCCAATTTTGCGCTTATGTCCCAAATTTGGATAAATGAATGTGGTTGTTGCACTAGTTGCTATCTAATGAACAAAGTTGTTACACTAAATGAAGTTGCCATTGTGCCAAAAACAAATTCCTTGCTGCATTAAAGGAACTAGGAGGGATTGAGTTGGTCCACTTTAGATTTTTGAATATGGTGATGAGCTATTTAAGAGAACCTAGTGAAGATTCCCATTGGACATTAAGATAACAAAGTTTGAAGAAAATATGTGTAATAAATTTCAATTGATCAACCCCTCTACAAGTAGAGCTGTCAAAACGGATAATCCGACCCGACCCGGCTCGACCCACCACGGGTTGATGATTTAGTAAGCCAACCCAACCTGGCTCACTTTTTAGCAAGCCAAAAAAATTTGAACCCGGCCCGGCCCGTCACGGGTTGGCGGGTTAAACGGATTGGCTCAAAGGGTTCACTTAATTAAAAAAATATTATTTTTTTATTTTTTTTTCAGTCAAAACTAAATTGTAATTCTAATTAAAATTTAAATAAACTTTAATACAAATCAAATACAAACCACAAAAAAAAATACATATTATTTATGTGTTAGATAAAAAAATAACTTAACATGACCCAAATGTAAAGTCCAACTTAATAAAATATAAAATAAAAACACTTGTGTGACCCTTTTATCTGCGGGTTGGTGAGCCAACCCGGCTCACCACGGGTTCAACCCGGATGAGCCGGGTTCTAAATGAGCCGGGTCAAAAATCAACCCGTATTTAAATTTGTAAAAAAAATTCAACCCAACCCGGCCCGAACCCGTGGTGAGTCGGGTTGGCTCGCGGGTTCCAACCCATTCTGACAGCTCTATCTACAAGTATAAGAGCATCCCTTATATAGAAGAGTTTAAGGGTCTCTAAGCAATAACAAAAGTTGTACAAGGCTATGTCTACAAATACCTAACCCTAGCTTTTAGAAACTAGGTTAAAATTAGGATATAAAATAAGACAAAAGGAGCTAACTATGGTGTATACAAAGGGAATTTCGTCCAAGCTCTAAAGGAGACTGAAAAATGTGTCTCATATGTCTCCAAAAAGGCCAAAAAGGTGCTAAAGACAGGAGACCAAGTGGTACAAATGTACCTTGCTTTATGCTTTTTACCTTATTATTTCCTCTTTCCTCCACCTAGGTGCCAAGTCACCTCTACTTTCCACCTTGCATGCACCACATCATCCACCATACTTAACCTTAGTTAAACCTATAAAACATATAAACAATGATTAACATGTTAACTTAGGTCAAGTCAACTAGTCAACTATAGTCAAAGGTGAACAAGTCAACCAAGGTTAAGTCAACAAGTCACCATAAGGAAATTCAAACAAAATAAAAAACAATAAAAGGGATGAAGGATTAGGGAACTTCCTTCATAAACATGCTTGGTATTCTTAAGCATGTGCCTCCATCCTTTGTTGAGATTAAGACTTCACCAATACGAGTAGTATTTGATTTTTAATCTTAGAGGGCTAGACGAGAGCTACATTCTGAATATCAGACAATACAAAACACCCAACTAAACGAAAGCTTTAAGAAGTTTTTTATGATAAGAAACACTATAAAGGGATGAAAGTATATGTTATTATTCATCTAACATGATTAGCTATGTAGATGAAGGATCTGGAGGCAATAAGCTTATGTTTATCAAGTATTATCAAAGGACTAGACAATTAAAGGACCACGTCCATCACCTATCATCTAATTCTTATAGTTTGATGATTGGTTGTTATATAAAATTAAATAGTTGATTGTGTTTTTATAAATATTAGGCCAACACAAAATCAATCTTAATCATATTTGAATTGAATCTTTTGACATCTTTTATGGAAACAAATTATTTTACATGATATTTCTGACCTTTTAAGGATAAATATGCATATAACGTTTCCTTCAATATTCAAAGAAAATAATACCAAAGATTTAGTAAATTTGACATCAAAGATAATCAAGTAGAAATTACATGATTAATTATCAACAATCATTTTATCTATGGATATAAAAATGGGTTATAACGTTTGATTTTAAATTGCATTATTTCTTTCAACATTCTTCTTAAATGGTTAAAGAAAATAAGTGATTTTATGAGATTGTGTCCACTTCTTTAAGAAAATACATTATTGCACGTTGGAAAAGAATACCAATTCAAAACAAACATTCTTTTATCTTAAGATGAAAGAAAGAGATCAAAAGAACTTCAAGTGAAAGTATTATATACGTAAAATATTTTCGAGAAATAATAGTTTAAAGATTATATACCATATTGAAGACTCGAATACAATTTCTAGGAAATACAATATTGAATGTTGGAAAATAATATCAATTCAAATCAAACATTTTCTAATCTTAAGATGAAAGAAAAGGATCAAAAGAACTTCAAGTAAATGTATTATATAAATAAAAGATTTTTCAAGAAAGAATAATCTAAAGATTACATACCATATTGAAAACTCAAATACATTTTCTATAAGATCAAATATTATTGTTTCAAGAGATACAATGGTCATATCCTATGAAGCTATAAAACGATACTTTAGTGAAGAATACAAGGAAAACAACAAGAAGATGCAAAAGAAGAGAAAAAAAAAAAAAAAAAAAAAAAAGAAAACAACAAGAGAGATACAAAAGAAAGAAAAAAAAGACCTTGTGTGCTTTCAAATGTTTTAAAGACATTGTCTAAAAGTGGAAGTGTGAAACCTATTTGTAATATCCTTTACCATCACTACAAGAAAAATTAATATTATCGACAGTCAAAATCTATCGGTAATGATAAAAATTCATCGATAATGGTCAAAATCTGTCGCTAAATCAGAATTACCAACGAATTATCATCGATAAAAAATCTGTCAGTAATATTTTATCGACGAAAATCATGTTCCATCGATAATTACCGATGGAAAAATTGATCGGTAAATTCTGCCGATAATTACTCATGGAAAAATTTATTGGTAATTATCGACTGAAAAGTTCGTCGGTAATTATCGATCGAAAAATTCGTCGGTAATTACCAATCAACAAATTTGTCGGTAATTTCAAAAAAATTTGTCGGTAACGCACATTGTTCATTTTCTTCCTCCTCCCTCTTTCATTTTTTCTGTGTTCTTCTTTTTCGTGGTGGTCATCATCGTCGTCATCACCATATTCTTCTTCTTCTTCTTCTTCTTCTTCTTCTTTGGAAAGGAACCCATCGACCGAATAATGTGCAACCACCATGACTCATGTTATTTATTTAGTTATGAATAATGATAGAACTAATTTATGTAAGGTTCTTTAATGTGCATTATGTTTATTTATGTATTAAATCATAGAATGTTACAACATGATATAAGTTGAGTGAGAGAATATTAGAATTAATTGACGAATTATTTATATTATGTGACTCATTTGAAAAAATTGTGATGATTCATATGTTATTTAATAACACATAAAGACCTATTAGTTATTATGAAAAGTTATAATAAAATAAAATAAAAAAACTAACTTGATGGATGTTGATTTATAAAAGGAATTAGGATTTTGTTTCTTGTCATAAAGTTCTTTCCCAATAAGTCGTCATCAAAGTATAAGAAGGTAAAGAAAGACAGAGAGATAGATTAAGAAAAAAAAAAGGAAGTTTAAGAACATAAATCGAAAAACACATTGATATTGAATCTTTCATGAATTAAGATTAATATCTATAATAATTTATGTGTATTAATATATCTATTATAAATTATGATAATTAATATGTGATTTAATAACTCATAGAGACCTATTAGTTATTATGGGAAGTTATAATAAAGTAAAATAAAAATAAAACAAAAAAATCAACTTGATGGATGTTGGTTTATAAAAGAAATTAGGATTTTGTTTCTTGTCATAATGTTCTTTTCCAATAAGTAATCATACAAGTATGAAAGGAGAAAGATAAACAAAGAGATAGATTGAGAAAAAAAAATCGAAGAACATAAATCGAAACATACATTGATATTGAATATTTCAATAATTAAGATTAGTATCTATTATAATTTATGTGTATTAATATGTAAGAATTATGAATTTTAAAACCCTAGAATAATTTTCTAACATAAATTAAGAACGTAAAAAGCTACAATTTCATTTACAAGGTTAAGAATTTGCTGAAGAAAAAAATGAAAGACAATGAGAGTGGAAGCGTACGTGTAAAAGTTGTAAGACCCTATTATTTTATAACCCTTACTAAAAAGAGTTGCCCCAAAATCTGATGGGCCAAAGAGCTGGCCCAAGGGATAAAGCTGGTCCGTGGTTGCCCTAACGCTTTCACCCTTTCATTCTCACAGATCCAGCCGTCAACCTTTTCTCCCTCTCGCGAAAAGCTCTGCTAGGGTTAGGTTTTTGCCATCTTCAAGCTAGCTCGAAGCTGTTCTCTACTCCATGTAAGTACTGTGCTAGCCATTCTCGTCTCCATTGTTCCTTTTCATTTCTTTCTGTTAGGGCTTCCAGGTAATCCGTCTCGTGCTTCTGTTTCAGTATCCTTTCAACTCCTCTATTCGTCCTTGAGCTGCTGTGTTCGCACGCTTGGCTGCCGAAGTCTCTTATTTCCCTTCCAGGTAAGGGAAGCTATAACTTCTTTGTATGGTGTGATTTGACTTGTATCATTGTAGTTCATTGATTTATTGAGTTTGTGTGCTGCCATGAGTGACCGTACTGGCTGGAATATCTGTTTGGTATGTGTGTACGCGTTCTGCAGGTGCAAACAGTGGCGAGGACTGTTAAACTCGCCTAAGCGGGCATGTCTCGCCTAGGCGAGGTTAACAGGGCTCGCCTAGGTATTTCGCCACGAAGGGTCGCCCAGGCGACCCACTGTGTTTTTTTTTAGCGAGCGAGCATCTTGCCCAGGCGAGAGGGGTCTCGCCTAAGCGAGATCCCGTCTGTGCTTCTGCTCCATGTTTCGAGCCCTCGCCTAGGCGAAGGGGGGCTCGCCTGGGCGAGAACGTCTCGCCTGAGTGAGACCCTCCAGCCTGAGCGAGGTGCTGGGCGAGACAGTGCAATGTGGGATTGTTTTCTTGGCTTTGTATGGATAATGCATGCTTGGTTTTGAGTATTGTGATAAAGGTTTGATATGAATGAGTATGATTGAGTGATACAAGTCATGAATTACGAATAATGGGTTGACATGAGTTTCGCATGAGATTGTAATGAAATGGTTGGTATGAAAGAGGCATGATAACGATATGATTTGGAAATCCTTGGTACATGGATGGTTTATGATGAGATGAAATGAGTTGGGCCTGGAACATGAAAGGCGTTGGCTTTAAAGGTTGGTACAATTAACGTATACGTGCATGGTGAATATTATTTTGGCTGCGGGATTTTGTTTTGTATGTGTCAGTGCATAATTCCTTGGGGTCTCTAGGTGAGACTTTCAGGGTCGCACTTCAGTGGTCGGGACGTAATTCCATGGCCCCTGTTAGTGGGTGTCCATGGTGGTGCCCCATCTGTATAACTAGGTAAGGATTCAAGGTAAGGACTGCATCCTGACACTCTAAGGAGCCAGTTAGTCTCACTTAGAGCGCACTGACTCCTGTGGTGAGAGTAGCAGGAGGCTTGAAATTCATTAAGGGCTAACCTTGTGGTGAAGGAGATTTGTTTCATCGTAACACTTGTAACACATAGCTTGGAGATGAGCAGTTCAGGGTCGAGCAGAGGTATCCACCATAAGTGCAAGCATCCGCTGAATCCGACTAAGTTATACGTATCCGGATGAGTCGAGTCGAGTCGTAGTGTATTGATTGAAGAGTCTTAACATGCTTGGATCTGGTATTGATATTGGATGGCGAAAGTATGTTTAATTGTATGATAAAGATGTTGATTGGCTCTAGCTTACCCTTTTCTTGTTGGTTGCCTTGTATGTCGTGTTTCTATCTTTGCGATGATCATCAATTTATTGATGGGAGCAGACGCGAGGGATCTTCGTGGTCATCAGGGAGGAGGCGACTCTATAACTTAGTGTTCTTGGGATATCTTGAGGGCTATGGCCTATGTATTTGTCAGTCTTTATATGCTAGTGTTCCAGCAGACTTTTATGATACTCTTTTATCTCTTGTGGCATCGTGGTGTGCCTTATTTTGTAAGGTATTACGCTTAAACTCCAGAACTACGCTGTTATATTATAATTATGTGGCGTTTCCTTTAATTACACTCATTAATTAATTGGGGCGTTACATTTATGGTATCAGAGCGGTCATTCCTTAGGTCTGTGGACTTGGGTTATCCGCTTAGCTTTCTCTGTGTGTCTCTGAGTGTTCAGTTAAAATTCTTTCCTTTATCAAGTCTAACCAAGTGATTTTCTGTGTGCCAGTAGACTATGGCACCTCCTCGTAGGACTTCACAATCATCCCAGGGAGATGTACCTGATATCGCCAAAGCCATAGAGGCGATGGTAGCGGCGATGGCGCAGCAGAGTGCTGCGATGATGCAGCAGCATGAGGCATCCATGCAGCGACAGGCGGCGTCGCTTGAGCAGCAGCAGACAGTGATGCAACAGATGGAGGCTGCGAGGGTAGCTGCTGAGGATGCTCATCGGCAACACATGGAGGCCCTCCGCCAGTTGGAGGAGAACAAGGCGGCTGCCCTTGTGTTTGGTCCGGAACCACGACCTGCAATCAGGGAGTGGAGCCTGGAGGACTTTCTGAAGCACCACCCGGCGAAGTTTGACGGGAAGATTAGTCCTGACGCCGCAGACCAATGGCTGAAGGACTTAGAGCGCATCTATGACGCCAAGATGTGCCCTACGGAGAATAGGTTGGCATTCTCGGTTTACATGCTCACTGGAGAGGCGGAGCATTGGTGGAGCAGCACCAGATCCATCCTAGAGGAGAGGAATGAGCCAGTGACGTGGGAGACTTTCAGAGAGAGATTTCTCTCAGAGTACTTCCCAGACAGCATCCGGTACGCCAAGGAGGTGGAGTTCCTCCAGTTGACCCAGGGGGGAAAGACTGTCACAGAGTATGCTGAGAGGTTTAAACACCTCAGTCGTTTCTACACCCTACCACTCGATGAGGAGTGACGATGCAGGAAGTTCGATAATGGGTTTCGCGGTGATATTCGCTTGATGGTGGCACCCTTGTCCATCAAGGATTTTGCTGCTCTGGTAGAGAAAGCCAGAGTAATGGAGAAGATGAAGCGCGATGTGGAAGGTCAGCGCCCACAGCAGCCACACCCGCCTCAGAGGATCGGTGGACCATCTGGGTCCAGGCCCAGACATGAGGAGCGAAGGAGACCGTATGATAGACCACACCATCAGCCTCAGGAGTCTAGGAGCTTTTCTTCGCAGCAAGGCCGAGTTAGGTGTTACACATGTGGAGGACCCAACCCGAGGTACGCTTGTCCACGTAGGGAGGGTTACCGTAGGTGCAACAACTGTGGCAAGGAAGGCCACTTTGGGAGGGATTGTCCCAACCTTGCCAGGGCAGCGACACGCCCTCCAGTTCAGACACCCCATCAGCATCAGGGGAGGGACAGAGGCAACAGGCCTCAGGCGACAGGCAGAGTCTATGTCATGACCGGAGCTGAGGCTACAGGTATAGGTAACCTTGTTATGGGTTATTGTGTGATTTCAGGGATGAGATGTTGTGTGCTATATGATTCTGGAGCGACACGCTCTTTTGTGTTAAATGCATGTGTGGAACGGTTGGGTCTGCCGGTGCGCGAGCTGCAGTGTGAGCTTGCGGTGTCTACTCCGGCATCGGGTTTGATCAGGACGTCGTCCTTCTGTGCTAGGCTTCCCGTAGAGGTAGAGGGACGCAAGTACAGTGTGAATCTCATCTGCCTGCCTCTACAGGAGTTGGAGGTGATCTTAGGGATGGATTGGCTCTCCGCCAATCGCATTCTGATAGATTGTCGAGAGAAGAAGCTGCTTTTTCCCGACACAGAGGAGCCTGAGTTGGTGTCTTCTCAGGGTGTTATGAGGGAACTACATGACGGCGCACAGTGTTACATGATCTTCACACATATGGAGGTGGAGAGAGGAGGGGCAACGTCAGCGATACCGGTTGTCCAAGATTTTGGGGATGTATTCCCGGAGGAGGTACCGGGGTTGCCTCCCAGTAGAGAGGTGGAGTTCTCTATTGATCTAGTCCCGGGAACAGGCCCTGTGTCGATGGCCCCATATCGCATGGCTTCGGCAGAGTTGGTAGAGCTCAAGAAACAGATAGAAGATCTGATGGAGAAACAGTTCATACGACCCAGCACTTCGCCTTGGGGAGCACCAGTGTTGTTGGTAAAGAAGAAGGACGGGAGTTCACGTCTGTGTGTGGACTACAAGCAGCTGAACAAGATGACGATCAAGAATAAGTATCTGCTTCCGAGAATTGATGACTTGATGGATCAGTTGCATGGGTCATCGATATTCTCGAAGATAGATCTGAGATCGAGTTACCACCAGATTTTAGTGAAGGCTGATGATGTGCAGAAGACAGCCTTCAGGTCGAGGTATGGCCACTATGAGTATGTGGTTATGCCGTTTGGTGTGACCAACGCTTCAGCAGTGTTCATGGACTACATGAATAGGATCTTCCGGCCTTTCCTAGATAAGTTTGTCGTAGTCTTCATAGACGACATCCTTATCTATTCCAGGACTCAGGAAGAGCATGCAGAACACTTGAGGTTCGTGCTTGGTGTTTTGAGAGAGAAGCAATTGTATGCCGAGTTATCCAAGTGTGAGTGCTGGATGGATGAAGTTCAGTTCTTGGGACACGTGATATCTGCCCAGGGGATTGCAGGGGATTGCAGTGGATCCGGCAAAGGTTGAGGTAGTGGTAAAGTGGGAAAATCCTAAGTCGGTCACAGAGATTAAGAGCTTTGTGGGGTTAGCAGGCTACTATAGGAGATTCATAGAGGGATTCTCCAAGATAGTGGCGCCTCTGACTTTGCTTACCCGAATGGACCAACCTTTCACTTGGACAGACAAGTGTGAGGAGAGCTTTCAAGAGCTAAAGAGGAGATTGACGAGCGCTCCTATATTGGTAATACCGGATGTGGGGAAACCGTTTGAAGTCTACTGTGACGCGTCTCATCTCGGTCTTGGTTGTGTCTTGATGCAAGAAAAGAAGGCAGTGGCGTATGCTTCACGACAGCTTAAGGTGCATGAGCGTAATTACCCCACTCATGACCTCGAGTTGGCAGCGATAGTATTTGCCTTGAAGATCTGGAGGCACTATCTTTATGGTGCTCAGTTCTGAGTGTTCAGCGATCATAAGAGCCTCAAGCACTTGTTTGACCAGAAGGAGCTTAACATGAGGCAAAGGAGGTGGATGGAGTTCCTGAAGGACTATGACTTCGAACTCCTATATCACCCGGGGAATTCAAATGTGGTGGCAGATGCTCTGAGTAGGAAGACGGTACACACAGCACATCTCATGATAAAAGAGGTAGAACTACTAGAGAAGTTCAGAGACATGAGGATATAGGTGGAGTTGGGGTCCGAGTCCATTAGGTGTAGTACCCTTACTATATCTAGTGACTTCTTGGGCTCGATCAGAGAGAGGCAATTGTTGGATGCCGGTCTGAATAGGGTTAGAGAACAGCTTGGATCAGAGGAAGCCAGAGACTTTGCCGTGAGTGATGATGGCATACTGAGGTTTCGAGGCAGAGTATGAATACCTGATGATGCTGAGGTGAGAAAGTTGATCCTTGAGGAAGGACACAAGAGTCGTCTTAGCTTGCATCCTGGCATGACTAAGATGTACCAGGACCTCAAGGAAACTTTCTGGTGGCAGGGGATGAAGAAGGATGTAGCACATTTTGTATCCGCCTGTCTGACTTGTCAGAAGGCGAAGGTGGAGCACCAGAGACCTGAGGGAATCCTACAACCTTTAGAGATACTAGTGTGGAAATGGGACAGCATCTCCATGGACTTTGTGACTCATCTTCCACGGACTTTCAGAGGACATGACACCATCTGGGTGATAGTGGATCGGTTGACCAAGAGTGCACACTTTTTGGCGATGAACTTGAGGATGTCCATGGCCAAGTTGGCCCAGCTGTACGTCAAAGAGATTGTGAGGTTGCATGGGGTACCTTCGAGCATAGTCTCCGACAGAGACCCACGGTTTACATCCCGGTTTTGGCAAACCTTACAGGAGGCATTGGGAACAAAGTTGACTATGAACTCAGCTTATCACCCTCAGACCGATGGCCAGTCTGAGAGGACGATCAAGTCGTTAGAAGATTTGTTGAGAACTTGCATATTGGATCATCTGGGTGCTTGGGACGAGGTATTGCCTTTGATAAAGTTTACCTACAACAACAGCTTTCATGCGAGTATTGGCATGGCGCCATACGAGGCTCTTTATGGCAGGAGGTGTAGGACTCCTCTCTGTTGGTATCAGGATGGAGAGGCAGTGTTGGTTGGACCTGAGTTGTTAGAGCAGACCACCGAGAAGGTGAGGATGGTGAGGAACAGGATGCAGGCTTCTCAGAGTAGGCACAAGGCCTATGCAGATCGTAGGAGGAGGCCTTTGGAGTTTGCAGCGGGAGATCATGTGTTCTTGAGGGTGACCCGAACCACGGGCGTGGGAAGGGCTCTCCGCTCAAGGAAGCTTTCACCCAAATTTCTTGGCCCATATCAGATCACGAGGAGGATCGGGCCGGTGGCCTATGAGATAGCTTTACCCCCGTAGTTGGCAAACCTTCATCCAGTGTTTCATGTGTCACAGCTAAGGAAGTATGTATTTGATCTGGCCCACGTGTTGGAAGCTGAGGATATACAGATCAGGGAGGATCTCACGGTGGAAGTACCACCCATCGCTCTTGAGGATAGCAAGGTTGAGGAACGTCGAGGAAAGACCGTCAGTCTTGTTAAAGTCATCTGGGATCGGAGGACGGGTGACTCGACTTGGGAGTTAGAGGAGGACATGAGAAAATCACATCCACATCTGTTTACCTGGTGAGTCTTTAATTTTCGAGGTCGAAAATTTTGTTGTTGGGGAGAATGTAAGACCCTATTATTTTATAACCCTTAATAAAAAGGGATGCCCCAAAATCTGATGGGCCAAAGAGCTGGCCCAAGGGATAAAGCTGGTCTGTGGTTGCCCTAACGCTTTCACCCTTTCACTCTCACAGATCCAGCCGTCAACCTTTTCTCCCTCTCGCGAAAAGCTCTGCTAGGGTTAGGTTTTTGCCATCTTCAAGCTAGCTCGAAGCTGTTCTCTACTCCATGTAAGTATTGTGCTAGCCATTCTCGTCTCCATTGTTCCTTTTCGTTTCTTTCCGTTAGGGCTTCCAGGTAACCCGTCTCGTGCTTCTGTTTCAGTATCCTTTCAGCTTCTTTATTCTTCCTTGAGCTGCTGTGTTCGCACGCTTGGCTGCCGAAGTCTCTTATTTCCCTTCCAGGTAAGGGAAGCTAGAACTTCTTTGTATGGTGTTATTTGACTTGTATCATTGTAGTTCATTGATTTATTGAGTTTGTGTGCTGCCATGAGTGACCGTACTGGCTGGAATATCTGTTTGGTATGTGTGTACGCGTTCTGCAGGTGCAAACAGTGGCGAGGAC
>Ga0214542_1008074_pt1 | contig 17757 bp, 10 predicted proteins | sample CNSS1metaG_FD_160096 | JGI IMG/M metagenome (GOLD analysis project Ga0214542, IMG submission 160096) | Root nodule microbial communities from cowpea collected in UCLA plant growth center, Los Angeles, California, USA - CNSS1 | ecosystem: Host-associated > Plants > Roots > Nodule | place: USA... | reverse complement strand
AGCTTAATTAATCAAAGTAAAGTCTCAATTAATTGTAGTTAGAGTAAATACCTTTAACCAAAGTAAAGTCTCAATTATTGGTAAAAACTCATTTAATCATATGAAAGTTTCTAAATAAAATCAAAGCAAAGTCTCAATTTAATTTAAAAACCCTTGGACTCATATGACCAACATGCATATAGATTTAAAATCATTACTTCTTACGTGATTCAAAGATAAAAGACATAGATGAATGAAAACATCAACAATAATAAAAAGAACAAAGAAATTAATTAATCTAACATCAGAATTCAATTAAGAAATTACAATGGAATCAACCAAGTAGTTTAGCCTTCCATGGAATGCAAAATAAAATAAAAATAATAGAAGAAATTCCTAAATTCCGAAGTGCCGAGCTTATTCTTCTGCTTCTCCCTTGGTCTCTTTATATAGGAATTAGACTAGGCTTTTCTGTTGCTGAAACCTCTCAAATATCTTTTAAAATAAAGATAAAGATAAATATTCAAAGATATTTGGAGAGATATAGACTATTTGACAAATATAGTTGGTTAATAATTTATGATATAATTAAATAAATTAATTATTTAAAGATATCTGATAAATTATCACCAAATAATATTTGTATTAATTTTTTAAATAGCCCATTTTCAATTCTGTAGTCCAATTTTGCAGAGACAAAAAAAATCAATATTTGCAATTAAACCCCTCTCCTTTAACTAGTCTTTGACTTTTTGACCAGATTTGACCAACTTTAACCATTTCAGTGTCCATTGAGATGATGACACGTGGCAGCTCCTTCTCTCTCCCAAATTAGGGTTTCGCATATGCTTGTAGTTGCTCTAATGGCGTTGTTGCCGACAACGATGAAGCTTTGATGATCATCAATGGTGTGTGAAGCTTTATTGTTCGAATAGGTGCATTTTCTGCTCCGACGAAGGTTCTGCACTGGTGGTTTATGCGTTCTTCATTATCGACTTACTCGTGCTGGTTTTTGGTGGTCCTTCGGTGTCATGGTGAGCGGTGCAGTATTGGCGTTCACGGTGGCTGCTTTATTCCGCTGCATTTGGTGATTGCTGGTTTTGGGTTTTCCGGCAGGGACTCATGGTGGTGATGGGTGAACGAACTACTGCTGCGGTGCTGCCATGGAAGTGGTGTTGTTCTTGCTGGTGCGTCGCGAGTCCAAACAGTGACGATGGCGGCTCACAGTGGCGCGAGGTGTTGCGACTCTGTTGCAGATTTGTGCAGCTTGAAGATGATGGAGGTGGCCGTGATAGGATGTGTTGGTTGGCGATGGTTGTAGCTGTAGGTGCTGCAGTGCGTTGCAGGTGCTCGCGATGGTGATGATGGCAGCTGCAAGGTGCAACTATTGGATGAAGGTGCCTAGGGTTTGAGGGAAGAAGATGATGATGACGTGGCACTACTTCATTGGCTAAATTTTGAGTTTTTGAGTTGCTAGATCATGACAGTGTCCTTCTCTAATTGGTTAGTTTAATAAGTGGAGGATTGCCACATGGCATGATCTGAGTGAGTTGGGTTTAAGTGGTAGGGGGGTGCAGAATAAGTAAAAACTGGGGTGCATAAGTGATTTTTCCAGAACTTGCTAATTTCAGCCTTAATTTAAAGGTGTTATGTAACTTCAATCAATTCATTTTCCCACCTTGAATGAGCTTAATCTTAACTTCAGCTGCATCAACAAACGTTAAAATATCCAAAAATAATTTATGTAGCTAAAAATCACTTATTAACACATTTTTATCACACAAGCTCAAAAGTCTAATTATTAGAATTGTTAATTAAATCACTCTTTAAGCACACAAATTCAATTAAATACCCAGAATTAAACACTGAATGAGGGAAAAAATATGCACTCATCATACCCACACACTTATCCTTTTGCACTCCTGGGCAAAATTGAGTAATTTCAAAACTTGTTCTGAGGTATTTTATTTCACATTAACACTGGATCAAAGGAATGAACATCACTGGAGACAAATCAATACTCTAGAAATCAAGTTATCATGCATATACAAACGGAAAAGTTCTATTTTTCACACTTGAGTTAATCTTTTGAATTCACAAGAAAATCAAATATTAAAGATATCACTCAAGATAAAGTGTATATTTTCTTTCCAAAATTCGCTCAAGTGTTTGGGCTTGTGTTTTCACTCAAAATACTCATGTAAGTAAACTCTCATAATACTTAACAAGACTCTAATATTCACAAACTTTCAGAAAAAATGCATTCAAAGATCATGAGGACTTTTCACAGGTTATAATGGGGCCAAGGCAAAGGTAGGAAAAATTTTAGGATTTTTGGGTTTTTGAAATTAAAATATAAAAAGAATAATGGAGCATAACTTCAAAAACAACTCTTTTTCGTTTATTGCTTGTTGCTCTCTCTTTTTTTTAGAGAAAAATTATTTCAACACTTTTTCGTCAACAATTTTTCCTTTTGCCATTTTTATTAATTTGTGGGTGAGGTACTCACCCACACACTTTATTCCTCAACCATTCATGAACACAATCCATTAGCTCTTTCTTTCTTTCTAAGGTAGAATATGGTCTTTTTCTTTTCAAGGTTATAGGCTTAAAACAAGAAAAAGAGGTTTAAAAGCTCAAAGGGGATACCAATGGATTAATATCAAGGTGGGCTTATTTGGCCAAGTAGCTAAAAATAAAAAATTCCTCAGCCATATCAAATCATGCATATTCACCTAAGATGCAAAACAAAAGAGTCAAGCTAAACATTTGAGTATAAACAAACATGAGCAAGTCACTCAAGAAAAAATAGGAATGACACATGGTAGTTCATCCTTTACATTAAGGCTCAAGACTCACAAGGTCAAATTCTTTCATAAAAGATTTAATCAAGAAATTCTCAAATAAACTCAATTAGCAAATCATAGAAACAATCCACTCATATCAACATGACTTTTATTTTTCCAGAATTATGATCATCCCAATTATTGAATCAAATTCCAAAATCCAATGTCAATATGCTTTATTTAATACAGGGAAATATTTTTGGTGGATTTCTTATGAGACATATTGTTTAAAAGTTTCACTTAGTAAAAAGTTAATACTTTCACAATTTTCTCAAAAAGAAATCACAATTTTTTTTAAATGAAAAAAAACAAAAAAAGGAAAATCCTACCTACAGTTTGTCTCCCCCACACTTATTTCAAAAAAAAAATGTCCTTGATGGACTTATTTTGGGGAGGAAACGAAAAAATTTGTGGCTTTTGGCTCAATCTGGCCATATGTTAAAATTTATTTTCTTTAATTTTACAAAGTACAAATCAGCTTGTACCATTTTCTTAATTTTTACATTTTTATTTTTATAAAAACTAAAAACAAAAACACATATTTTTGAAATTCTTTTAAATTTTTCACAAGAATTAAAAACAGAAAACAAATATGCATGCAATTTAACTTTTCTATCAACAATGATTTCAAAAGAATTTGAATATAAGCTCTTTACCTGTTGCAGCAACCTTTCATCTTTTTCTGCAGCCATGTCAACAAAGATAACCACTGAAAACTTATTTGTATCATTCACATCAACAAATTTGATGTGTGGAGTGTGTGGCTTCAACTTAACTTGAGCATCATCAGGTGCATTCGGATGGTTAAGTGGATCATCAGTAATCCTCACAATCTCATCTTCTGAGCAAAAATTTTCACCCGGTGTTGTTGACTATACTGCTTTATCATTAACCAAGTCAGTTGCAATAGTGGATGCTTCAGCTGCATCTTCGAATACAGTTGTCTCTACAACTGGACTTGGTTCCTCTATTGTATTATCCTCATAACTTTACTGTTGAAAATGATCATTTGTACTCATATCCTCATCAACGGGTACAACTTTATATTCACATTGAGCATTATCAACATATCCATCAACAAATATGTTTGTGTGAGAATCTTTAATTTCTTCATACACTTCACCAACATCTTTAATATGTCCATCAGTAGACATATTACTATGAAAATCATTATATTGATCACGAGATATATCAATGTGATGTGATCCCGCTATCGGTTTTTCAGACTGACCCTGTGATTAGTGCATATTTTTTCCCTCATGTAATGTTTAATTCTGGGTATTTAATTGAATTTGTGTGCTTACAGATTGATTTAATTGGGATTTCCTATAATTGAGTTTATTGACCATGAGATACAAAAACATGTTAAAAATAGCATTTTAGTTGCATAAATGTTCTTTGGATATTTTGAGGTGTGTTAGTGCAACTGCAGCTAAGTTGAGCGCATGGAGGTGTGGAAATAAATTTATTAAAGTTTCATGACACCTTAAAGATAAATCCAAGAATAAGAAATTATCAAAAGCACAAAAATCCAAGACAAGCATTGCATGAAGACAACAAGAAAAGCTTGAAAAAGTGAAGAAGTTTGGCTAAACCAAGAAGAGAGGAACAAAAAATTGGACCTTACGGTTTTCTTTATCTTTATGATAGAAGATAATTTGGGAAAAATATATCTTAGATATTTTATTTGATATTTTTAAATGATTATCTTATTTAATTATATCATAAAATATTAAAAGATAATAACTACCAAATCTTTTTAAATATGACAATATCTTCTTGAATCTTTTTAGTTCCACAAAAAACAAATATATCTTGAAGATATTAGATTATTTAGAAGATAATTTAAGGATATTGCAAAGGGATTTTTTGGAAAATTAATACAAATATTAATTGGTGATAATTTATCATATATCTTTAATTAATTAATTTAATTATATTAGATATTGATATTATGAACCAACTATATTTGTCAAATAGTTTATATCTCCCTAAATATTTTTAAATATATATCTTTATCTTTATGTTGAAAGATATTTGAGAGATTTTAGCAACAGAAAAGTCCAGTCCAAGTCCTATATAAAGAGACCAAGGGAAAAGTAGAAGAGAAGCTCGAGACTTCGGAGTTTAGGAACCCTTTAGGGGGGGCTAATTTCGTTTCCTTTCTCTCTCTATTATTCTTTATATTTTTATTTTACTTTTGCATTCTATGGATTGCTAAACTGCGTAGGTTGATTCCGTTGTAATTTCATTATGGATTCTGAGGTTAGAATAAAATAATTTCTTTGTCCTTTTTATTATTGTTGAGGTTTAATTTCATCTATGTCTTTTATCTTTGAATCACGTAAAAAGTAATGATTTTAAATCTACACACATGCTAATCATATGAGTTAAAGGGTTTTTAAATTCTATTGAGACTTTACTTTGCTTTTATTTAGAAACTTTCATGTGATTGGATGAGTTTTTACCAATAATTGAGATTTTACTTTGGTTAAAGGTATTTCCTCTAACGAAAATTAATCGAGACTTTACTTTGATTAATTAAGCTTTTTATTTGGTGAGGAGATAAAAGAACAGACATGATTAGGCATAGTAAAATTTGATTGAGACTGTACTTTTGTTGAAATTACTGTGAATAATCTAAAAGTTCTCACTTTTAATTGAGATTGTACTTTGGTTAAAAGTGAGAACGCCAACAAATTAATTGAGACTTTACATTGATTAATTTGCAAATCTACAACAATAATTAATTGAGCAATAATCTTTAGATAACCGATGATGAATCTATTTTGAAAAAGCTGTGGAATTAATATATTTTCTTTACTATTGTTTTTATCTTTTCTATCTTATTTTATCTTTTTATCTTTATCTCTCATAATTTTATTATTTTATTTGACTAACTCTTTTGTATAGTTTTATAAGAACTAATTTGTTAAAAATCAATTCCATGTTCGTTGGGAGACGACTTTGGGTTACTTTATCCTTTCTATTACGTTGACTACTATCTTAACAATAATGAAGTTGTTATAGATAAGTAGTATTAATTTGATCGCGTCAACGATAGCGTTATCAAATTTGGCGTCGTTGCCGGGGAACACTGTTAGAATTTTTATCATTTTAGTTCTTATTTTTTTATATTCTTTTGATTTTATGTTTTTATTTTATCACTAACATTTTTTTATCTTAATTTTTTTTTCTAACATTTATTTTATTTTATTTTCTTTAGTTGTTATTTTTTTAGTTAGTTTATTTTTTTAAAAGTATAATTTTTTTTTGAGGATTTTTGTTGGGAAATTTGTGAAACTAGTTGGGAAACAGTTTGGCTAAGGAAAGACAAGGTACTTAAGTTGTCCATTGAGACGCACCTCTCTTTCCTGGAAGTCTACTCAGCAAGCTTTCAACTTATTTCTTTTCAGAAAACCTCTTTCAAAAATGAAAAATATTTTTTCATATGAAAATAATCAACAGTGTGATTTTCAAGTGAATTATAATTATTATCCACAGCAACAACATGATCCATACAATTATCAACAACAAATTGTTACACCTACTTCTGCACCTGATTTAAGTATGTTAACTATACGTCAACTGAATGATCTGTATCCTAGATCATCTTTTATGGAATATGAGAAACCATCATACCATGAGCAACAACCATATTCTGAGTGTCCACCTCAGTCATTACATGTTCCATTTGGTTCTCAACAACAACAACATGCACCATCACAACAAGTTGCAGCAATCAATGGACCATCCTATAAGGTAGTTATGTTATTAATGGATGGACTGAGAAAGAAATTATACACCATAGATGAAAGGTTGCGAGCTGATCAACGATGTGAAGATATTGAGCAAAAATGGTATCGAAATGATAAAGTGTTGTATGACATGATGGAGTATGCAAGTAACAACAACTTTGTAGAATTACTTTGTACTGTTAATACTACCCTCCAATGCCATCTGAGATTAAATCTCATAATTTAGAGCACTTCGTCAAGAAATAGAAGATATGCTTCTAAAGTTGGCCATTAGAGTTGAACAAATGTCAGAAGATTTAAGTCAGCTAATGAAAGACAAAGTTATGAAGGCCACCTTAGAAAAACTTATGAAGACAATAGTTGAGCAAAGGGATGAAATGATAATGTTAAGGAGCATGAATCAAAGGATGGAACAATTGAGCACTAATGTGAATGAGTACACGATTCAAATGTTGGATCAACCAACACCAGAATCACATCACGGTGATATATCTACTGATAGATATAGTGATGCTCATAGTAATATGTCTACTGATGGACATATTAAGGATGTTGCTGAAATTTAAGAAGAAATTGAAGATGCATCTGAAGCATCTACTATTGCAACTGACTTGGTTAATGATGAAGCAGCAGAGTCAACAACACCAAGTGAAAATTTTTGCTCAGAAGATAAAATTATGAGGATTACTAATGATCCGCTTAACCATTCGAATGCTTCTAATGATGCTCAAGTTGAGTTAAAGCCACACACTCCACACATCAAGTTTGTTGATGTGAATGATGCAAATAAGTTTTCAGTGGTTATCTTTGTTGACATGGCTGCAGAAAAAGAAGAAAGGTTGCTGCAACAGGAAAAGAGGTTAGATTCAAATTCTTTTGAAATCATTGTTAATAAAAAAGTTAATTTGCATGTATGCATGTTTGTTTTTTGTTTTTGTTTTTAATTTTAAAAATATTAAAAAAATTTCAAAAATATGTGTTTTTGTTGTACAAGCTAACTTATACTTTATAAAATTAAAGAAAATAAATTTTAACATAGGGCTAGATTGAGCCAAAAGTCCCAAATTTTCTGTTTCCTCCCTAAAATAAGTCCATCAAGGACATTTCTTTTGAAATAAGTGTAGGGGAGACAAACTGTAGGTAGGATTTTTTTTCTTTTTTGTTTTTCAATTTTTGTTTTGTTTTCATAAAAAATATTGTGATTTCTTTTTGAAAAAATTGTGAAAGTATTAACTTTTTACTAAGTGAAACTTAAATGTCTCTTAAAAAATCCACCAAAAATATTTCCCTGCTTTCAATAAAACATATTAACATTGGATTTTTAGGATTTGATTCAATAATTGGGATGATCATAATTCTGGAAAAAATAAAAGTCATGTTGATATGAGTGGATTGTTTCTATGATTTACTAATTGAGTTGATTTGAGAATTTCTTGATTACATCTTTTATGAAAGAGTTTTGACCTTGTGAGTCTTGAGCCTTAATGCAAAGGATGGACCGCCATGTGTCATTCCTATTTTTTCTTGAGTGACTTGCTCATGTTTGTTTATACTCAAATGTTTAGCTTATTCTTTTATTTTGCAACTTAGGTGAATATGCATGATTTGATATGATTGAGGCATTTCTTGTTTTTAGCTACTTGGCCAAATAAGCCCACCTTGATATTAATCCATTGGTAGCCCCTTTGAGCTTTAAACCTCCTTTTTCTTGTTTTAAGCCCATTGTAAACCCTTAAAAAGAGAAAGACCATGTTTTTTCCTTATCTTAGGAAAGAAGAAAGGAGCTAGTAGATTATGATAGGATTGGTTGAGGAATAAAGTGTGTGGGTGAGTACCTCACCCACAAATTAATAAAAATGGCAAAAGGAAAAATTATTGATGAAAAAGTGTTGAAATGAAAAAAATGATTGCTTTCTAGAAAAGAGAGAGCAACAAAGCAATCAACGAAAAAGAGTTATTTTTGAAATTATGCTCCATTATTCTTCCAACATTACTATTTCAAAAACCCAAAAATTCTAAAATTTTTCCTACCTTTGCCTTGGCCTCATCATAACCTGTGAAAAGTCCTCATGATCTTTGAATGCATATTTTCTGAAAGTTTGTGAATATTAGAGTCTTGTTAAGTATTAGTAGTGTTTACTTACATGGGTATTTTGAGTGAAAACACAAGCCAAAACACTTGAGTGAATTTTGGTGAGAAAATACACATTTAACTTGAGTGCTTTCTTTCATAATTGAATGTCTTGTGAATTCAAAAGATTAACTCATGTGTGAAAAATAGAATCTTTCCGTTTGTTTATGCATGGTAATTTGATTTCTATAATATTGATTTGTCTCAAGTACGGTTCATTCCTTTGATCCAGTGTTGATATGAAGTAAAATACCTCAAAATAAAGTTTTGAAATTGCTCAATTTTGCCAAGGAGTGCAAAAGGATACGTGTGTTGTTATGATGAGTGCGTATTTTTGGCCACTTTTAATGTTTAATTCTGGGTATTTAATTGAATTTGTGTGCTTAAAGATTGATTTAATTGGGATTTCCTATCATTGGGTTTATTGACCATGAGATACAAAAACATGTTAAAAATAGCTTTTTAATTGCATAAATGTTCTTTGGATATTTTGAGGTGTGTTAGTATAGCTGCAACTAAGTTGAGCTCATGGAGGTGTGGAAATAAATTTATTAAAGCTTCATGACACCTTAAAGATAAATCCAAGAATAAGAAATTATCAAAAGCACCAAAATCCAAGCCAAGCATTGCATGAAGACAACAAGAAAAGCTTGAAAAAGTGAAGAAGTTTAGCTAAACCAAGAATAGAGAAACAATAAATTGGACCTTGCGGTTTTCTTTATCTTTATGATAGAAGATAATTTGGGAAAAATATATCTTAGATATTTTATTTGATATTTTTAAATAATTATCTTATTTAATTATATCATAAAATATTAAAAGATAATAACTACCAAATCTTTTTAAATATGCAAGATCTTCTTGAATCTTTTTAGTTCCACAAAAAACAAATATATCTTGAAGATATTAGATTATTTAGAAGATAATTTAAGGAGATTGCAAAGGGATTTTTTGGAAAATTAATACAAATATTAATTGGTGATAATTTATCATATATCTTTAATTAATTAATTTAATTATATTAGATATTGATATTATCAACCAACTATATTTGTCAAATAGTCTATATCTCTCCAAATATTTTTAAATATTTATCTTTATATTTATTTTAAAAGATATTTGAGAGATTTTAGCAACAGAAAAGCCCAGTCCAAGTCCTATATAAAAAGACCAAGGGAGAAGTAGAAGAGAAGCTCGAGACTTCGGAGTTTAGGAACCCTTTAGGGGGGGCTAATTTCGTTTCCTTTCTCTCTCTATTATTCTTTATATTTTTATTTTACTTTTGCATTCTATGGATTGCTAAACTTCTTAGGTTGATTCCATTGTAATTTCATTATGGATTCTGAGGTTAGAATGAAATAATTTCTTTGTCCTTTTTATTATTGTTGAGGTTTAATTTCATCTATGTCTTTTATCTTTGAATCACGTAAAAAGTAATGATTTTAAATCTACACGCATGCTAATCATATGAGTTAAAGGGTTTTTAAATTCAATTGAGACTTTACTTTGCTTTTATTTAGAAACTTTCATGTGATTGAATGAGTTTTTCCCAATAATTGAGACTTTACTTTGGTTAAAGGTATTTCCTTTAACGAAAATTAATCGAGACTTTACTTTGATTAATTAAGCTTTTTATTTGGTGAGGAGATAAAAGAATAGACATGATTAGGCATAATAAAATTTGATTGAGACTGTACTTTGGTTGAATTTACTGTGAATAATCTAAAAGTTCTCACTTTTAATTGAGATTGTACTTTGGTTAAAAGTGAGAACGCCAACAAATTAATTGAGACTTTACATTGATTAATTTGCAAATCTACAACAATAATTAATTGAGCAATAATCTTTAGATAACCGATGATGAATCTATTTTGAAAAAGCAGTGGAATCAATCTATTTTCTTTACTATTGTTTTTATCTTTTCTATCTTATTTTATCTTTTTATCTTTATCTCTCGTATTTTTATTATTTTATTTGACTATCTCTTTTGTATAGTTTTATAAGAACTAATTTGTTAAAAATCAATTCCATGTTCGTTGGGAGAAAACTTTGGGTTACTTTACCCTTTCTATTATGTTGACTACTATCTTAACAATACTGAAGTTGTTATAGATAAGTAGTATTAATTTGATCGCGTCAATGACAGCGTTATGACTCTACAAGCTTTGTGTGGCAGCATTCATCATCTCTTTTTGATATGTCTGATTCATTTTCATCATTTCAATCATCATATTCATCATATCTTCCAAAGTGACTTTCTAATTGTACCATTCATTAGTTGACTCAAATCTTCAGACATTTGTTCAGCTCTGATGGCAAACTTTAGAAGCATATATTTGATTTCATGACGAAGTGCTTTAAAATCTGGATTTTCAGGAAATCTCTGATGGGGTTGAAGGGTGGTATTAACAGTTACAAGTAATTCTATGAAGTTGTTCTTACTTGCATCCCTCAACATATCAGACAATATTTGCTTATTTTCGTACCACTCTTGCTCAATATTTCTGCATTGTTGATCAACTCGTAGCCTTTCATCCATGGACTCTAATTTCTCTATAATTTCACCCATTAGTATCATAACTTCTTTGTAGGATGGTCCATTGGTTGCTTCAAATTATTATGGTGGTACATATTGTTGCTGAAAACTATTTGGAACATATGGTTGTTGAGGTGGACACTCAAAATATGGTTGTTGCTCATATCCCAAAAAAGATGATCTAGGATATAAATCATTAAATTGTCGTAAAGTTAACTCACTTATATCATGTGCTGAAGTAGGTGTGACAATTTGTTGTTGATAATCATATGAATCACGTGGTTACTGTGGATAGTAATCATAGTTCACTTGAAAATCACATTGTTGATTATTTTCGTATGAAAAATTATTTTGCATTTTTGAAAGAGGTTTTCTGAAAAGAAATAAGTTGAAAGCTTGTTGAGTAGACTTCCAAGAAAGAGAGGTGCATCTCAATGGACAACTTAAGTACTTTATCTTTCCTTGGCCAAAGTTTTTCCCAACTAGTTTCACAAAATTCCCAACAAAATTCCTCAAACAAAAACTACGCATAAAAAAATAACCAAATAAAATAAAATAAAATAACTAAAGAAAATAAAAAAAATGTTAGAACAAAAATTGAGAAAACAAAATGTTAGTGATAAACAAAAAAAATCAAAAATAAAATCAAAAGAATAAAAATAAAAATAAGAACTAAAATGATAAAAATACTAACCGTGTTCCCCGGCAACAACGCCAAATTTGATAACGCTGTCGTTGACGCGTTCAAATTAATACTACTAAACTATAACAACTTCAGTATTGTTAAGAAAGTAGTCAACAAAATAGAAAGGGTAAAGCAACCCAAAGTCGTCTCCCAACGAACACGAAATTGATTTTTAACAAGCTAGTTTTTATAAAATGTATACAAAACGGTTAGTCAAATAAAATAATAAAAATATGGGAGGATTAAGATAAAAAGATAAAATAAGATAGAAATAATAGTAAAGAAAATAGATTGATTCCATTGCTTTTTCAAAATAGATTCATCATCGGTTATCTAAAGATTATTGCTCAATTAATTATTGTTGTAGATTTACAAATTAATCAATGTAAAGTCTCGATAATATGTTGGCTTTCTCACTTTTAACCAAAGTATAGTCTCAATTAAAAGTGAGAACTTTTAGATTATCCATAGTAAATTCAACCAAAGTACAGTCTCAATCAAATTTTACTATGTCTAATCATTTTTATTCTTTTATCTCCTCACCAAATAAAAAGCTTAATTAATCAAAGTAAAGTCTCAATTAATTGTAGTTAGAGTAAATACCTTTAACCAAAGTAAAGTCTCAATTATTGGTAAAAACTCATTTAATCATATGAAAGTTTCTAAATAAAATCAAAGTAAAGTCTCAATTTAAATTAAAAACCCTTGGACTCATATGACCAACATGCATATAAATTTAAAATCACTATTTCTTACATGATTCAAAGATAAAAGACATAGATGAATGAAAACATCAACAATAATAAAAAGAACAAAGAAATTAATTGATCTAACCTGAGAATCCAATTAAGAAATTACAATGGAATCAACCAAGTAGTTTAGCCTTCCATGGAATGCAAAATAAAATAAGAATAATAGAAGAAAGAAGAGAGAAAGAAATTAGGCCCCCCTAAGGGTTCCTAAATTCCGAAGTGCCGAGCTTATTCTTCTGCTTCTCCCTTGGTCTCTTTATATAGGAATTGGACTAGGCTTTTCTGTTGCTGAAACCTCTCAAATATCTTTTAAAATAAAGATAAAGATAAATATTCAAAGATATTTGAAGAGATATAGACTATTTGACAAATATAGTTGGTTAATAATTTATGATATAATTAAATAAATTAATTATTTAAAGATATCTGATAAATTATCACCAAATAATATTTGTATTAATTTTCTAAATAGCCCATTTTCAATTCTGTTGTCCAATTTTGGTCACATCTTCATCATTTACTATGTTAAAGCATGAGGTGGGTGAATATGCATGAATAAAGATGATTTATGGGTGGTGAATGACGAGTTTGGCATGATCTTGGTATGAAATATACATGAATGGTTGGTTATATATGTGGTCATGGAATTGGTATGCGTAAAAATGTTACATTGATGGTTGGAAACCTGTTGTTGGTATGTTTAGGGCGTAATTCCACGATAGTTTCGTGGTGGTGCCTCATTGGATTAGGGCGTAATTCCATGAGCCTCTAGGTGAGACCTCATAGTGGTGCCTCAGTTGGTCAGAACGTAATTCCATGACCCCTGTTAGTAGGAGTTCATGCTGGTGCCCCATTTATATATTTTAGTAAGGATTCAAGGTAAAGATTTCATCCTGACACTCTAAAGAGTCAGTTAGTCTCACATAGAGCGTACTGACTCGAGTGGTGAGAGTAGCAGGAGGCCTGAAACACTTTAAGGGCTAACCTTGTGTGTATGGGAAAGAAACATTGTAACAATTAGCTCGGTAGAGCAGTTTGGTAGAGCAGGAAATGCCACCATAAGTGCAAGCATCCGTTGAATTCGACTAATTATATGTATCCAAATGAGTTTTGTTTTGAGTCTTAGTGTATTGCTTGAAAAGTCATAACATGATTGGTAGACATATGCATTCCTATACTGTGAAATTGTATGTAACTATATGATAAATTGTTTTCTACCCCAGCTTACCCTTTTGTTTGTTGTATGTTCTGTTGTGTGGTTTTCTCTTTCTGCGATGATCATTAACTTGTTGATGTGAGCAGATGTGAGAACTCCCTGTGGTCATTAGGGTGATGGAGGTTCCGTTGTATAGTCATCTGGGCTGGTTTCTACTCATCTGAGTTTCTTTTGGGGCTATGGCCTATGTATTGTCTAGTCATTATGCTTTGCTTTTGAAATACTGTTGTTACTTTATTATACTTTGTTATTGGCATCGTGGTGTGCCTTAGTTTCTTTTCTGTTCCTTTTGGACAATTGTAAGAGTAACATTTATACTCCAGGACCGTGCTTACTATATTATTTTGTGTGACACTTCCTTTAATTAGGGTTATTAATTAAATGGGGTGTTACATTAATGGTATCAGAGCAGTCAATCCTTAGAGTCTATGGACTTGGATGTCTGCTTAGCTTTCTCTATGTCATTCTGAGTGTCCTTAGTTAAGTTCATGTCTTATCTAGTCTAACTTATGGTTTTCCTATGTGCTAGTGATTATGGCCCCTCCTCGTAGGACTTCTCAATCCTCTCAGGGCGATGTACCAGATATCGCCAGAGCAATAGAAGCAATGGTGGCAACTATGACCCAACAGAGTAAAACTATGATGCAACAACACGAGGCATCGATGCAGCGATAGGCAGCATCGTTAGAGCAACAATAGCTGGTGATGCAGCAGATGAAGGTTGCTTGGGTAGTTGTCGAGGATGCCCATATGCAGCATATGGAAGCCCTCCGCCAGCTAGAGGAGAACATGACAGTTGCACTTGTCTTTGGTCCTGAGCCACGACCTGCAGTCAGGGAGTGGAGTTTGGAGGACTTCTTGAAGCACCACCTGGTGAAGTTTGGAGGCAAGACGAGTCCTGACGTCATGGACCAATGGCTAAAGGACATGGAGATAATTTTTGACGCAAAGATGTGCTCCGTAGAGAACAAGTTGGCCTTTACAATATACATGCTCACTAGAGAAGGTGAGCATTGGTGGATCAACATGAAATCCATAATGGAGGAGAGGGGTGAGCCAGTTACTTGGGAGACCTTTAGGGGGAAGTTCCTCTCTGAATACTTCCCAGCCCAGGGATGAAAGTCAGTGACAAAATATGCTAAGAAGTTCAAGCACCTAAGCCGTTTCTAACCTTGCCGCTCGATGAAGAATGGAGATGCCGCAAGTTTGGGAATGGCCTCAGGGGTGATATCCGTTTAATGGTAGCCCCACTGTCCATCAAGGACTTTGCTGCACTAGTGGAGAAGGTCAGGGTGATGGAGAAGATGAAGAACGAGGTAGAGGGCCAACGCCTTCAATAGTAGAGGATTGGTGGGCCATCTAGGTCCAAACCGAGGCATGGGAAGAGGAGGAAACCGTATGATAAACCTCCCCATCTGTCCTAGGGGTCTAAGGGTTTCCCTACAAAGCAAGGTCGAGTTCAGTGCTTCTAGTGTGGGGGCCCTCATCTGAGGAGCGTTTGCCCACGTATGGAAGGTTACCACCGATGTAACAACTATGGCAAGGAGGGCCACTTTGGAAAGGATTGCCCCACTCTTGCTAGGGCAGTGACACGACCTTTAGTTTAGACTCCTACCCAGCACAACAGAGGAACAGAGGCAACAAGCCTCAGGCGACGGGCAGAGTTTACGCCATGACAGGAGCAGAGGCCTCAATAAACACCTCTTTGATCTTAGGAGGATCATATGACATATTATTATTGACGAAATTTGTGAAAGAACATTACCACCAAAGTGGAAAAATTGTATTCATTAACCATTATCATGGAAGTTTACATAAACGTTTTACGTTACCCCAATTAGTCTTTACACAAATAATTGATTATACAATTTACCGTCTTGTTTTCTAATACCTCTTAAAAGGGTTGCATTAAAATGGTTTACTCAATTAGCAACTCTTTATTATTCATTTTTAACTAAAATGTAGGAAAGTTTTGCAACATACTCTATCAAATTTTAACACAAGTAATTATATTATTTTTGCATTGATTAAAAAGAAATAGTTAACCTTACTTAGTATTTTTTTTACAGCATAAAGAAATATTTTTTTAATTATTCTCATATTACGATTATTAACATAACATGATTAAATTTTAAGATATATTTTTTTAAATTGAAAGAGAATTCAAACTTATTTATATTTGGTGTGCACCAAGTAAATAAACATAGTTCTCTTGTATATTTAAGGCCTTGGAGAATATGATGGATTAATTTAATGAATTTTTATTTTTTTGAAAAGGTTGTTTTGTCATAGATGTTTTGAAAACTATTTGTTTATATTTTATAATATAATTTAATATACCAGTAAAGACAACATAGTAACTTGGAGGAGAAAATTCAATTTCTTCGCACAATTTTTTAATAATGAAGGTAATATTATTTAATATTACTTTGTGTATTTGCATCCATACAAAGAATGCATTGGTTACTTGGAACAACAACATAGACCATCATTGCATATCCCTCTTGTATAACCTAAATTCCGGCAATTGTTAACACAGTCAAGAAATTCAATGCATCGTGTTTGACAAACTGGTTTGCTGCTAACACCTGCATTGTTATAAATACTTATAATTAGAAAGAATAAATTCAAATCAAATTCAAACTATTGTACAAATAAATTCCAGTTTTGAAAGCTATTTTTATTAATACCAGTTGAAAATAGAATAATAAACATGACTGCAAGGATAAGTTTCAGAAAAATCAATGAGAGAAGTGAACGAGCCATTCTTCTAGCTTTGACAACTTGGGGATTTTTTTTGTGGTGTGGGATTCAAACTTTGCATAATCTACCTCAATTTATAGTATTCATGTTTATTGATTAAGTATATAATATATTTATTAAATGTAATATTAGAAATTATTTTCTATGATTTATTTACTATATATGTATATATAATATATAATATTAAAAAAAGTCATACGCATACCATAAATAATTTCAAAATTAATATTATAAATAATACTTTCTAAAATAAATACCAAGGTAGAATATTATAAACCATTACAAAATTAATGTTAGCCATTATTTCCTGTAATTTATTAGAGGATATAATGGTATATATATAATTATTCTTTTAATTGAAATTCCTAATTTAATTTGAGTACTTTATAATAACAAGATCATCACTGTGATTAATACTTTAAAACCTAGTTTATTTCAATGTAATTTTAAATGAATACAAATTTGAAAGTATATAAATACAAATAAAACTTCTATTTTTTTTAATTGATATAGAGTAGCTTTTTTCTTTCTTTTTTTTCATGAACTATCATCGTTATGCTATAAATAATAAAAACTATTATTGAGAATTATTTTTATGATTTATTAGTGAACATAAAAGCATATGTTATATTTTTTTAAAAGCTATACCACTTGAATTATGTTAAGATAATATTTATCTAAATCAATATTTAAAATATTATAAATATAGTTAAGAAGTTTATTCATTCTCGTATTCAAAAGTATAATTTTATACAAATCCTTATTCTAAATTCCTCTCCAAAAGAACTAAGTTTCGTTGTTCTATCATATCGTAAGATAAAAGAATAAAATAGAGTGTATAACATATTTGGTAAAAGCAAAAAAATAAAAAATTTCTTATAATGTTTAATTAATGTTTATCTAGTAAGTAATATAATTATTAAACATAATTTTAACAGTTTTTTAATAAATTATTAATAAGCATAAAGTGTATGTTTATATTTTTATAAAAGCTACCAAACATGTATGCAATATATAATTTCAAAATAAGTATTTGAAATTATTTTTTATTATTTATTAATTGACCTAAAAATGTTGCATGATAATTTAAA
>Ga0214542_1008071_pt1 | contig 17767 bp, 12 predicted proteins | sample CNSS1metaG_FD_160096 | JGI IMG/M metagenome (GOLD analysis project Ga0214542, IMG submission 160096) | Root nodule microbial communities from cowpea collected in UCLA plant growth center, Los Angeles, California, USA - CNSS1 | ecosystem: Host-associated > Plants > Roots > Nodule | place: USA... | reverse complement strand
AATGTTTATGCTATTAAACACTTAAATTAAGAGTATTAAACATTCTCATGTGAAAGGAAAATATACAATAAATAAAAATATTAAAAAATAATAGAAATATTCAAATGTTAGACATAATTTTTTTTTTAATTGACATACATCATTTTAACATAATTACATAAAGATTATGAAAATTTAATGAAAAATTGCCCTGATACTCCCCTATGTTACTGCTTTAATGAAAATTTTACTCTTTCCAAACTAATATTGCATTAACTTTCATTTAATGAATACAAAGGGGGAGAAAATGAGTAAAGTTGAGTAAAATTGAGTTAAAATTTGAAAACCTGAAATAAATTTGTTGGAACCATGTAATACTGCAAATTGAATCTAAAATCTGAAGTTAAATCACATTATTAATGATAGGGGGAGCATATGCATATGTGATATGTATGTATGCTTGTGTGCTTTTGCTTTGGATCTTAGCTCATCAATTCAACTCAAGGGTGTTGGCTTCATCAAATCAGGGAGAGAATGTTGGCATAAGCAAGCTTGAAGCAAAGATTTGATAAAGCCATGTGTTTGATGAAGATTGATGAAGATCCACTTGAAGATTATGTTTCTAATGTGTTAAATTTGGAAATAATATGTTAAATGAAATTATTTGGTGTTATATCATGTTGGTAGGCTATATGACATAGGTTGTAAAGCCCATTTATTTCCTACCCTAATTCTAGAGGAGATGTCTCAAATCGATTTGGGCCTAGGGCTGGACCATAAGGTAACAAAGACCCTAATCCCAGCTAACACTCTCATTTTCTGCCTCTACAGAATCACAGCCGCCTTGCTCTCCCAATCTTCTTCGTCAATGCTCCGCTAGGGTTTTGAGACCCATTCGATCCCAAGAGAGTTTCCCTCATCCACGTAAGTATTTTCGATCCGTACTCTCCCCTTCGGTTGGATTTTCGTATTTTCAGTTAGGGTTCACTGTGATAACCCTTTTGGCAACTGTTCCCACCGTTCTTTTCAGCTCCTCAGATCTATTCCCAAAACTGTGGTGCTCGTAGCTTAAAGTCGAGGTTTTCCGCTAGCTTTTTCCAAGTAAGGGAAGCTAGGGTCCATATGTCTAGTTCATTTTCTGCTTTCTCTAATGCTATTGCATGATTTTGTGGTCGGTATGCTACAATGGGTTGATGAGAATGTCGTTTTAGCTTTTGGGATTGTGTTTGTGTGACTGTTGCGTGAAGGAACAATGGCGGGCACTGGTTTTCTCGCCCAAGCAAGCATGTTTCGCCTAGGCAAGACTAACAGAGGCTCGCCCAAGCTTTTCTGTGCGAACGGTCGCTTAGGCGACTCGTCTGCATTTTTGAGCGAGGAGTGATCTCGCTTAGGCGAGAAGGGGCTCGCCTGAGCGAGAATCCACAAGAACCAGTGTTCCACTACTCGTGCTCTCGCCTAGGCGAGAAGGGGCTCGCCTGAGCGAGAGGATCTCTCACTTGAGCGAGGTCTTCTCGCCTAAGCGAGGTCTTCTAGCTTGAGCGAGACTAGGGCAGGTTTTGTGCTATAACATGAATGACCAATGACGTGGTTGTTTGTTTGTTTGACTTGAATGTTTTATTTGAAAAGTTTGAAGGATGATGCCTTGATTAATATATGAGGTTGAGATGTAAATGATATGTTGCTTCATTGTGTTTGAATTGGAAAGCATGAGTTGTGTGATAGGTTGTTATACATGATATTAGTATTATGGGAACTTTATGACTGGTTGGTGAAACATATACAAAGTGTGAGTAGGGCGTAATTCCATGACTCTTGTAGCGAGAGCTCATGGTGGCGCCTCATCTGTTGGACATAATCCCATGAACCTTCCTAATGGGAGTCCCTGGTGGTGCCTCACCGATTGGACTTAATTCCATGGACCTCGTGGTGAGAGTTCATGGTGGTGCCTCCACATAAGGACGTAATTCCACGCGAGTATCGTGGTGGTGCCTCAAGGCCAGGACGTAATTCCACGAAGGCCATGTGGTGGTGCCTCTTGTAAGGGTGTAATTCTGCAAAGGCCTCGTAGTGACGCCTCATTGCTAGGACGTAATTCCACTGCTTGGTGGTGGTGCCTCAGTTTACGTATCCGGATAGTCAAGTCTGGGGGTCTCAAATGATTAGAAATCTATGGGTGAATATCTGTTATTTGTGTCTGACTGTGAAATTGCATGTTGACTATTATGATGTAAAATTTCTTTACATTAGCTTACCCTTCTGTTTGCTTGTATGTTGTGGGTGGTTTTCTCTATTGCGATGATCATTAATTTCATTGATGTGAGCAGATGTGAGAATCTCTAGCAGAGGTAATGATGGTAGAGACGTTGCAACTTGATGAATCTTGGACGGGTATCGGGCTCACTTTGGGGCCCACAATTTTTGGAGTTTTAGTAGTTTAAGTTTCTCCTTAATGAGACTGTGTATCTTGTTTTAGGCCACGTGGAGCATCTTTCTTTTGCTATGTATATGTTTGGGGTACTGTGTACTTCATATCTCAAATCTTCGTACTCTCTGGATATTTATGTATGTGACGTTTAATTAAATTGGATTTATCTATTTAATTGGGACGTTACATTTATGGTATTAGAGCGGTCGTTCCTTAGCATGTATGGTCTAGTGTACCTGCTTAGCTACCGTTGTAGCTTGTGTGTTGCTAGCTAAGCTCTCATCTAACCAAGTCTAACTCTTGTTTTTCCTATGTGTCAGTGACATGGCACCTCAGCATAGGAACTCTTAGCCTTCTCAGGGCAATAAAAGCGATGGTGGCTGCTATGACTCAGTAGAGTACAACGATGATGCAACAATATGAAGCATCAATGCAGTGGCAGGCGGCATCGCTTTAGCAGCAGCAGCTGGTAATGCAGCAGATGGAGGCTGCTAGGGTGGCTGCTGAGGACGCTCACAAACAACACATGGAGGCCCTCCGCCAGTTGGAGGAAAACAGGACCACTGCCCTTGTCCACGGCCTTGAACCAAGACCTCTCCATCGGGAATGGAGTTTGGAAGACTTTCTGAAGCACCTCCGACTAAGTTCAATGGGAAGACCAGTCCAAATGTCACAGATCAGTGGTTGAAGGACATTGAGAGAATCATCGACGCCAAGATTTGCCCCGAGGAGAGTAGATTGGCATTCGCAGTGTACATGCTCACGGGTGAGGTTGAGCACTGATGGATCAGCATGAAGTCCATCATGGAAGAGAGGCAGGAACCAGTTACTTGGGATGTCTTTAGGAGGAAGTTCCTCTCCGAGTACTTCCCTGACAGCGTTAAATATGCTAAAGAGGTGGAATTTTTGGAGTTGATCCAAGGAAGCAAGTTTGTGGCTGAGAATGCAGAAAAGTTCAAGCACCTCATCCGTTTCTATACCATGTCGTTGGATGAAGAGTGGCAATGCAGGAAATTCGAGAACGGCCTCCATGGAGACCTCCGTTTGATGGTGGCCCCGCTATCCATCAAGGACCTTGCTGCCTTGGTGGAGAAGGCAAGGGTCATGGAGAAGATGAAGGTGGAGGTGGAAACTCAGCACCCACCCTAACAAAGAGTAGGAAGACCATCTAGGTCTAGGCATAGGCATGAGGAGAGGAGGAAACCCTATACTAGGCCCCATTTCCAGTCTTAAGGGTCTAGGGAGTCTTCTACGCAGTAGAGCAGGATTCAGTGCTACCAGTGTGGGCGACTGCACAAGAGGAATGTTTGTCCATAGCTTGCAGGCTTCAAGAGGTGCAACAATTGTGGCAAGGAAGGCCACTTCGGCAGGGATTGCCCCACCCTCGCGAGGACAGCGACGCGTACCCGTGTTACGACCCCAGCCTAGAACCAGCAGAGGAGGGGAGGCAACAGGCTTCAGTAATCGGGCAGAGTGTACGCCATGACTGGAGCGGAGGCAGCAGGCTCATGTAACCTGATTATAGGTCTTTGTATGATAGCTGGAAAATCTTGTTGTGTGCTATATGATTCTGGAGCGACACACTCTTTTGAGTCAGATGTCTGTTTCAAACGTCTGGGTTTACCGGTGTGTGAGCTGTAGTGTGAACTGGTAGTATCTACTTCGACATCAGGTTTGGTCAGGACATCATCCTTGTATGCTAGGTGTCTAGTGGAGGTAGAGGAACGGAGGTACAAGGTGAACCTGATATGCCTACCTCTACAGGAGTTAGAGGTGATCTTGGGAATGGATTGGCTCTCTACCAATCGCATTCTTATAGATTGTCAAAAGAAGAATTTATTGTTTCCGAACTCAGAGGAGCATGAGTCACTATCATCTCACGGGGTCATGAAGGAGCTACAGGACAATGCTCAGTGTTTCCTAATCTTCACACATCTAGACGTGGAGGGAGAAGAGATGAAATCTGTCATACCAGTGGTGCAAGAATTGGAAGACATATTTCCAGATGAAGTATTGGGGTTGCCTCCCAGTAGAGAAGTGCGGTTCTCGATTGACTTGGCACCTAAAACCGGGCCGGTGTCGATGGCTCCATACTGTATGGCTCTGGCAGAGTTGGTGGAACTCAAGAAATAGATAGAGGAGTTACTGAGGAAGCAGTTTATCCGACCCAGTACCTCACCTTGGGGAGCACCAGTACTGTTGGTAAAGAAGAAGAATGGGAGTTCACGTCTATGCGTGGACTATCGGTAGCTGAACAAGATGACCATCAAGAATAAGTACCCCCCCTCCCGAGAATAGATGACTTGATGGATCAGTTGCATGGATCATCGGTATTCTCGAAGATTGACTTGCGATCGGGTTATCATCAGATATTGGTAAAGGTGGATGATGTGCAGAAGACAACCTTCAGATCCCGGTATGGACACTACGAGTATGTGGTTATGCCTTTTGGTGTGACTAATGCTCCAACGGTGTTCATGGACTACATGAACCGGATATTCAGACCGTTCTTAGATAAGTTTGAATTTAGTTTTCATAGACGACATCCTTATCTATTCCAAGACTTAGGAGGAGTATGTCGAGCACCTGAGACTAGTGCTTGGTATTCTGAGGGAGAAGCAACTATGTGCTAAACTGTCCAAGTGTGAATTCTGGATGGATGAAGTGCAATTCTTGGGACATGTGATATCCGCCCAGGGGATAGCGGTGGACCCGGCAAAGGTAGAGGCAGTGGTAAAGTAGGAAAGTCCCAAGACAGCGACGAAGATAAGGAGCTTCGTGGGTTTAGCAGGTTACTATAAGAGGTTCATTGAGGGATTCTCCAAGATAGTGGCACTTTTGACGCAACTTACACAGAAGGACCAACCATTCACTTGGACAGATAAGTGTGAGGAAAGCTTCCAAGAGCTTAAGCGGAGGTTGGCGAGTGCTCTAATCCTAGTGATCCTCGATGTTGGAAAACCCTTTGAGATTTATTGTGATGCCTCTCATCTAGGGTTGGGCTGTGTGTTGATGCAGGAGAAGAAGGCAGTGGCCTACGCTTCGAGGCAACGTAAGGTGCATGAGAGAAACTACCCCACTCATGACTTGGAGTTGGCGGCTATTGTGGTTTGCCTTGAAGATCTGGAGGCACTACCTCTACAGTGCCCAGTTCTGTGTATTCAATGATCACAAGAGCCTCAAGTATCTATTTGATCAGAATGAGCTGAACATGAGGCAGAGAAGATGGATGGAATTCTTGAAGGATTATGATTTTGAGCTTTTATATCATCCAGAAAAGGCGAACGTAGTAGCTGATGCTCTAAGTAGGAAGATGGTGCATACCGCACACCTCATGATCAAAGAGGTGGAACTGTTGGAGAAGTTTAGAGACATGAAACTGTAGGTGGAGTTAGAATCAGGATTCATTAGGTGTAGTAATCTGACCATATCTAATGACTTCCTGAACTCAGTTAGAGAAAGACAGTTGTTGGATGTTAGTCTGAACAGGGTTAGAGAGCAACTAGGGTTAGAAGAGGCAAAGGACTTTTCCTTGGGTAATGACGGCATATTGACATTTCAGGGCAGAGTGTGTGTGCCTGACGATGTTGAGGTGAAGAAGTTTATCCTAGAGGAAGGACACAAAAGTCGTCTCAGTCTACATCCGGGCATAACTAAGATGTACCAGGACCTCAAGGAAAATTTCTGGTGGCAGGGTATGAAGAAAGAAGTAGCACAGTTCGTGTCAGCCTGTCTGACCTGTCAGAAGGCAAAGGTGGAGCATCAGAGACCCGGTGGGATTATGCAGCCCTTGGAGATACTGGTGTGGAAATGGGACAACATCTCAATGGACTTTGTGAGTCATTTACCATGAACTTTTAGAGGACATGACACCATCTAGGTTATAGTGGATCGATTGACTAAGAGCGCCCACTTCTTGGCGATGAACCTAAAGATGTCTATGACTAAGTTGGCTCAGTTGTACATTAAGAAGATTGTGAGGCTGCATGGAGTGCCCTGGAGCATCGTATCAGACATGGATCCACGATTCACTTCTCGGTTTTGGCAAACAATGCAGGGTGCTTTGGGAAGCAAATTGACGATGAGTTCAACCTATCATCCTCAAACAGATGGTCAATCTGAGAGGACTATCCAGTCCCTTGAGGATTTGCTACGAACATGCATACTAGATCACTTGGGCACTTGGGATGAAGTATTACCATTGATTGAGTTCACCTATAATAATAGTTTCCATGCAAGCATTGGGATGGCACCTTATGAAGCTCTTTATGGCCGGAAGTGTAGGACTCCTTTGTGTTGGTATCAGGATGGGGAGGCAATGTTGGTTGGACCAGAGTTGTTGGAGCAGACCACTAAGAAGGTGAGATTGGTGAGGAACAGAATGCAGGCTTCACAAAGCAGATAAAAGGCTTATGCAGACCGTAGGAGGAAGCCCTTGGAATTCGAGGCTAGAGATCATGTGTTCTTGAGGGTGACCAAACCACTGTTGTGGGAAGGGCGCTTCGCTCAAGAAAGCTCTCTCTAAAGTTCCTTGGCCCCTATCAGATCTCAAAGAGAATTGGGTCGGTGGCTTATGAGATAGCTTTGCCCCCTCAGTTGGCAAATCTTCACCCGGTGTTCCACGTGTCGCAGTTGAGGAAGTATGTCTTTGATCCCTTTTATGTGCTTGAAGCAGAGGATGTACATATCAAGGAGGATCTCACTGTGGAAGTACCACCAATGGCTTTGGAGGAGAGCCAAGTTGAGGAACGTCGAGGGAAAACAATTAGTCTCGTCAAAGTCATCTGGGATCGGTGGACAGGTGACTCCACTTAGGAGCTAGAGGAGGATGTGAGGAAGTCACATCCGCATTTGTTTCCCTAGTGAGTCTTTATTTTCGAGGACGAAAGTTTTTGTTGATAGGGAGAATGTAAAGCCCATTTATTTCCTACCCTAATTCTAGAGGAGCTGTCTCAAATCGATTTGGGCCTAGGACTGGCCCATAAGGTAACAAAGACCCTAATCCCAGCTAACACTCTCATTTTCTACCTCTACAAAATCACAGTCACCTTGCTCTCCCAATCTTCTTTGTCGATGCTCCGCTAGGGTTTTGAGACCCATTCGATCCCAAGAGAGTTTCCCTCTTCCACGTAAGTATTTTTGGTCCGTACTCTCCCCTTCTGTTGGATTTTTGTATTTTCAATTAGGGTTCACCGTGATAACCCTTTTGGCAATTGTTCCCATCGTTCTTTTCAGCTCCTCAGATCTATTCCCAAAACTGTGGTGGTCCTAGCTTAAGAGTTGAGGTTTTCCGCTAGCTCTTTCCAGGTAAGGGAAGCTAAGGTCCATATGTCTAGTTCATTTCCTGCTTGCTCTAATGATATTGCATGATTTTGTGGTCTATATGCTACTATGGGTTGATGAGAATGTCGTTTTAGCTTTTGGGATTGTGTTTGTGTGACTGCTGCATGAAGGAACAGTGGCGGGCACTGGTTTTCTCGCCCAAGCAAGCATGCCTCGCCTAGGCGAGACTAACAAAGGCTCGCGCAAGATTTTATGCACGAACGGTCTCTTAGGCGACTCGTCTGCATTTTTGAGCGAGGAGTGATCTCGCTTAGGCGAGAAGGGGCTCGCTTGAGCGAGAATCCACAGGAACAAGTGTTCCACTACTCGCGCTCTCGCCTAGGCGAGAAGGGGCTCGCTTAAGCGAGAGGATCTCTTGCCTGAGCAAGGTCTTCTAGCCTGAGCGAGACTGGGGTAGGTTTTATGCTATAACATGAATGCCCAATGACGTGGTTGTTTGTTTGTTTGACTTGAATGTTTTATTAGAAAAGTTTGAGGGATGATGCCTTGATTAATATATGAGGTTGAGATGTAAATGATATGTTGTTTCATTGTGTTTGAATTGGAAAGCATGAGTTGTATGATGGGTTGTTATACATGATATTAGTATTATGGGAACTTTATGATTGGTTGGTGAAACATGTATAAAGTGTGAGTAGGGCGTAATTCCATGACTCTTGTAGCGAGAGCTCATGGTGGCGCCTCATCTGTTGGACGTAATCCCATGGACCTTCCTAATGGGAGTCCCTTGTGGTGCCTCACCGATTGGACTTAATTCCATGGACCTCATGGTGAGAGTTCATGGTGGTGCCTCAACATAAGGACGTAATTCCACGCGAGTATCGTGGTGGTGCCTCAAGGCCAAGACGTAATTCCACGAAGGCCACGTGGTGGTGCCTCTTGTAAGGGTGTAATTCCGCGAAGGCCTCGTGGTGACGCCTCATTGCTAGGACGTAATTCCACTGCTTGGTGGTGGTGCCTCAGTTTACGTATCCGGATAGTCAAGTCTGGGGGTCTCAAATGATTAGAAATCTATAGGTGAATATCTGTTATTTATGTCTGACTGTGAAATTGCATGTTGACTATTATGATGTAAGATTTCTTTACACTAGCTTACCCTTCTGTTTGCTTGTATGTTGTGGGTGGTTTTCTCTATTGTGATGATCATCAATTTCATTGATGTGAGCAGATGTGAGAATCTCTGGCAGTGGTAATGATGGTAGAAACGCTGCAATTTGATGAATCTTGGACAGGTATCGGGCTCACTTTTGGGCCCACGGCTTTTAGAGTTTTAGTAGTTTAAGTTTCTCCTTAATGAGACTGTGTATCTTGTTTTAGGCCACGTGGAGCATCTTTCTTTTGCTATGTATATGTTTGAGGTACTGTGTACTTCATATCTCAAATCTTCGTACTCTCTGGATATTTATGTATGTGGCGTTTAATTAAATTGGATTTATCTATTTAATTGGGACGTTACATAGGTTAGATGTCTTGTTAGTCTTAATGTGTCTCTTTTAATTTGTTAAAATGGGTTTTAACAGGTTAAAAGACTTGCAGTATATAGTTTTTGGTATGAATGTATTCAATTAGTTGAATTAGTTTTCAATTGACTGATTTCACTTAAGTCTAGTGAAACCAGACTATATATGTTGTGTTTTTTATAGCAGAGCTAAGTTTCTGAGTATTTTAGCGCGAAATCTTGTCATTCATCACCGGAAAACTCTCTCTCTCTACAAGACACAGTGCACCGTGTAGATTGAAGATCTTGGTTGATCTTGCATTTTGGCTTGTGTGTAGCTTGGAGAACACATGTATGGTTGGCTAAGGAGAGCCACCATCAGGTTTGGTTGTTCTTGTGCCTCTAGTTGTTTGTTTGATGTGATTTCAAGTCTGTAAGTGTGATTCTTGCAGGGTGTTTGTCTAGATTTTTGTGAGTCAAAAATCTTGTGAGTTTATTTGTTCAAAAGTGTAATCTTGGTGTGTGAGTTGTAAAACTTTTGAATATAGTGGAAACCAGACTCAATTTGTCCTTGTAAACTAGATGTAGCTTTATGATTGAGTAAACCAATAGAAAAACAATTGTGCAATTCTCTTTCCCTCATCTCCCTCACTTTGAATCCCTTTAAAAACTTAAGAAAACCAAGTAATCCATTCTTTGTTGTCCTTTAATGCATTCTTGTGTAATCTGAGGTTGTATACTTGTTAGAAATATTGATTGGAACAAGTCTTGTATGTAAAAGTTTGTTGTTTGAGTTAAATTTGCAAATTCTGCATTCTGCATAAATTCCCAGGATTTTAGCTGACTGCTTTGAAATTTTAATCGACTATTTCATAGCTCAAAAACAAATTAGTCTATTGTTTTATTTTTCTTAAATGATTGAAAGTGCATTGTTCTACAACTTTTACATTCTAATTCTCCAGTCTATTTGATTCAATTAAAAGGAGTTTTATGTAACATCCCTACTAGATATTACTTATAAAAAAAATTAAGAAAAGAGCACCAAACTTTTATTATTCCCAACGCGGAAATTTTCATAAATTATTCAAAGCACTAAAGATCAATTAAAGCTATATATATATAAACAAATAGTTTTATTACAACTTCCAAAATCCAATAAAGATAACAGAAAACATAAATAAGTTCCTAGCTCGAATCCCAAGCTAGCCCCTCTCTCCATCTCAAGTGTTAGCAGCATCACCTATATCATCAACTGCTCATGTGTAAAGAATTACACGATCATCGCCAAGCACAAACAGAAAGGGTGAGCTCAATAATAAACAGAAAACAGATCAATGAAATAATATAAATACACCAAGTTATATTATTATAGTTAGACCTTGGCCAAGTTCTTAGTACCCTAGGGCTCTCAACCTTAACTTCACATAACAAGGCTAGCCATGGACTCAGGATTTATGATGCTCACACGAACCTACCCGCTCGTGGTCATGCATCTACGAACCTCCCCGCTCATAGTCCTACTCTACGGACTTGCCCACCCGTAGTCCAACACACATGATCCACAAGCTACGTACCTCCCCGCACGCGGCATCTCTCAAGCGTGAGCACGAAACATATGAACCTACCTCGCTCATATCCCCACACGAGAGTAATTGGATATGAACCTACCCACTCATACCATCACGTGTTAACCCATGAACCTACCTGCTCATGGCACAACATCTCCTGATCCACGTCCGCATCAATGTGTATAAACAACGCACACAACTACACTGAACTCGCTTTGGCTAGAAGCCTTAGCTTAAACGACCAGGCCTGTCTTGCTTAGGCTAAGCTTTTCCGCCTGAGCGAGCGTGCTAAAATGGCTTACTTACGAAGCCTCGCTTAGGCGAGCTCATCTCGCTTGGGCGAGATCTCCCTTCGCCCAACAAACATCTCTCGCCTAGGCGGCGAGTCAGCAGAAACACATTCACCAGGTCACGATTTCTCGCTTAGGCGAGTACCTCTCGCCTAAGCGAGGTGCTCTATCGCCCAATCCATGGGCTCCTCGCCTGAGCGAGACCTTCGAGCACAACCTCACAACTTCTCGATTTCTCGCTTTGGCGAGATGCTCTTGCTTGAGCGAGATGCTCTCGCTTGAGCAAGATGCTCGATCAACACCAGGTTTTGAGTTTCTGCTATTTTTGCCTAGGTGAGCCTTGCTCGCCTGAGCGAGAATAATAGACATTTTCCCTGTTACACGCATAGAAACCAGAATTCCAAGCCAAAACCCTACACCAACCTTTAACAAGTAGTTCTTAGACAACAATAATTCTTATGAACATGCTTTAAACTTAATTGAACCATCACAATTTGAGATTGAACAACAACAGCCACACAATGCAAATACCCCATCATATTCATACCCAAAGGTATAAGAGGCTTTTCCAACAATGCCAAAATAGCAATTCACACATCATATCACACAGGCACGAAAATTCCATGTTAATAAAGTAACATGCGCATAACAACATAAACGAAAATAGCTCCCCTTACCTGGAAATTTCTTGCTCCTAATGATCTTCTAACCTTAGAAGTACTCCCCATACATAGGACTCGAACCTAAGTCCTCACACACAATCAAGTACTCTCAACCACTTAAGCTAGTACTTTTCCACATCACAACAATTAGCATTAAATGTCATAAAAGCTTCTACTACCCGCATTTATTAAATAATTATTTATTTAATTATTTAAATTCCTCGGGTCTTACATTTTATGCTTTCGAAAAAGTTTTAAATAGCCAATTCAAGCCCTCCTTTTTGGCTTAAATCACCATTTCAAAACTAACACATTCAAGACTTAGTAGACATTTATGAGTACTCCACTATTGAAAATGTTTTACACCTTGCCATAACGATTGAAACTCAAATTAAAAGAAAAAGATGGGGAAAGAAGGAGTCACTCACATAATGACTACTATTGTCACTCATGAAAGGGAAAAGACAAAGAGAAACATGATAAAACCCCTTCCAAGTCTCACCAAGAGCCATAACATAGAAATACGTCACCAAGTGGTCACACTCTCCATCATTCCACGTCTCAAAGGTCAAGTTCCACCAAATATTTTAAGTGTTTAGGATATAGGCACGTTGCTTTGAATTGCCAAACCAAGATAACCATGACCTTAAAGCCATGTGGTGAAGTAGAGAGTGAACTCATCTCCCCCTTCTCCTTTAAGAGAAGAATCTTCTTCCTCAAGTGATAATAGGATTAAACCTTATGAAGGAGACCTTTTGGTAATGAGGTGCATGCTAAGCCAAGTTCAAAAAGAACTTGAGTCAACTCAAAGAGAAAATATTTTCCACTCTAGATGCCTCATTAACAACAAAGTTTGTTCTCTAATCATTGATGGAAGAAGTAGTGCAAATGTGGCTAGCACAAGGGTCGTGGAAAAACATAGCTTAGAAACCATTCCTCATGCCAAGCCTTACAAGCTTACTTGGATAAGTAAGGAGGAAGAAATTGATGTTAATATACAAGTCCTAATTAACTTCTCAATAGGAAACTACATGGATGAAGTTCTTTGTGATGATGTACCAATGGAAGCCATACATTTATTACTTGGTAAGCCATGGCAATTTGACAAACACACCCTCCATGATGGCCACACCAACAAGTTTTATTTTCACTTTCATGGGAAGAAGATCACTTTAGCACCTCTATCACCTCAAGAGAAAATAAAAAAGATTCCACAAAAGTATTACTTGCCCATAAAAGTCCCAAAGCAAGTTGGCCACTCTCCTTCTCATTCTCCCTTCTCTCTCCAAATAAAAAAGGAGCGATAAAGAGTAGTCACAAAGGGAGAAAGGATAGATTTTCCAAAGCAAGGGGTTGGATGAGATGTCATGGGAGGAAGGAGAAATTACTTCCTCACATGAAGTCAAAATCAACCAAGAAAGATTAAAGAATTTGTGGACAAATTCTCTCTAAGAAGGGGAAGATGATGAGCCCTTAACCCCTATGAAGGATGAAGGAACATGATTAAGGAAAATAAATTTGTTTAGGAGAGAAGTTTCTTCACCTTCTTTTACGTGGTTTAGTTTCTTTGTCTTAGAATAAATTCTACATTTATGTTTCTCTTATTTTATAGGTTTGACTTTTGGCACCTCTTCTTTTATTGTTGAGACTCCCTTTGAATATTTTGGATTTGAGAAGCCTAGCCCAACATGAGGATTTCTCTTAGAAACAACAAGATTGATAAGGGGGCGTGTTTTTGGAAAACTGGAACTTTGGATCAAGGTCCAATTGATAAGCCTCTGGTCACATCAGATTAATACAAAAAATGGCTTCTCAAAAAACTAGTATAAGGGCAACCAATATCAATCCAAGGATAGAACAATCAATTGACTAGCTATGGTGGGGAAATAACTAATTATGCTACTTTAATTAAATTATTTACTATCTATATTTATACTAATTAATATGCTAAACTGATAAAAATAGAATGCAACCTAACTATGAACTAAAGCTAGAACTAAAATGCAAGATGACTTCTAACACCCTAATTTGACTCCTAAATGAAGGTGTAATAAATGAAGTGGTGAATTAAGAATGTAGAAATGCATGAACTAATGAATGAAGGCTAATCTAACTTCTAAATATCCCTAAAATGATGAAAAACATATTGCACATAAATTGTTTAGTGAAAATCCTATAAGAAAACCTAATGTATGAAAGGTGTTTAATGAAATGCTTGTGTGAATTGAAGTGGAGTTATTTTACAACGCAACTAAGATGAACCTGTCCTATATGATAATTGTAACTATTTTACATTAACTACAATGCATGAGAACATGGACAACACGAAATTACTTTATAATCGAAAATGTGTACATATACATAAAGAACATAAGTTCATTATTCAACAAATTTGAATTCTCTGATTTCTAAATTTTTAAGTGTATTTACAGTTGCCTAATAAGTGGATATACTTTCCTAGACATGTAAAAAACAATGAATTTCACATGAAACAGTGTATGGAACAAAATCCTAAAATTAACCTAAGCCGCTAACGAAAATAACTATCAAAAAAGTATTTTTGATTTTTTTTCTTTTTTTTTTGGATTTTTATTCAACTATAGCTATAGAATAACCATACGAGCATCATAGAGAATGAGAACTACATATACCAATGGATAAAACATTGAAAACGAAAATTCAAAGGAACAAACCTTACAAACACAACCCCAGTTGATCAAAACACATTAACCTCTATTCAACATGAGCTTATACTCTTTTGTTGTCCAAAGGTTACTATGCACTCTTTAGATGTAAATCAAGCCACTATTTGTTCACCAAATTAGTCTAGTTACTTTGAACATACACTAACTTAACATGTTACAAAAGTGTAGAAGTTCATATCTAATTCAAAAACCAATGTACATTGAAAGAATGAAGTGAAAGAACGATTTCACAATACATGTGGAAGAAAATAATCATTGAAATAGGTTGCAATACATACAAAACCAAATTGAAATAATTACACAACACAACACTGATTCATATTTGTATAGCTTACTATGTAAACAAGAGTTTTACAAATTCAGCAATTTCACATACAATAGTGATGAGTCATTATTTTCCCTTATTCTATTGCCTTTTATGCATATCTTGATGGTTATTTAGTGCTTAATTGTCTTTTGTTAGTGCATTCTCATCAATTGGGCTACATTGGGCCATTATTCCGAATTTTGATAAATTTGGCATTAATTGGTCTAATTTTTGTTTCTAATTATTTTTTAGGTATTTTGTGAAGCAATTTTGGAGCTTAGATTGTAATTTTAAGATGAAGAGAGTTTCCACTTCATTTCCATGTCTGTCCATGTAATTTCCACGTCGCTTTAGTGTTTGGGCTAGCATTTTGGGCTGATAGTGGCAAGTTTGTAATTCCGCATTCCACAATGGCAATTTTGTAAATAAGTGGACTGTGGTGATGTGACCAGGAATTTTTAGAGGGTTTAGGGTTTTTGGACAACTCTTTTCTTCCCCTTTTCTGAATTTCACGTTTTAAGAGAGCACCCACTTAAGGATTTTTTGTTTTCCTATTCTTTGCACACATTTGGAGCGTGTTTTAGCACTTGCCTATTGTTTCAGTTTGTTTTATTCAAGATGGTGATGTATTTTCGTTTATCTTTGCTTTGTAATTTCAATTCCATGGTTTGCTAATTTCGTGTATTGAATTCTTGTAAGAGATGCAATTAAGCTTTGACATTTTGATTTGCATTTGCGTTTGCGTTTTTGTTCTCTCTTCATTTTGATTTTGTGATGAATGGATAATCTTGCATCTGTTAATGCTTAATTTACATATTGGGTAATGTATTCTTGGTTGAGTGTTTTCATGCTTAATGATTTAGCTTTACTACCATAGATAAATGGATGTATGATTTGCTTAATTGTGTATTGAAACACGTTTTTTATCTTCGCTTAGTGGGTTTTGAACAAGTGGATTGGGTGAGACCAGAACCCTAATTTCTTGACCCATGATAAGTAAAATTGCATTCAAATTTAAGGAGTCAATATTGTTTTTAATCTGTTGTATCACCCCAATTTGTAATTACGTTTTCATAATTTTGTGTTGGAATTTGAATTGAATCTGAATATACCAAACCATACCCCCTCCCCCCCACCCTCTTTTGTTGAATTTGGAACCTTTGATTTAGTTGGGTATGACCTTGATCAAATTTGGCGTCATTGTCGAGATCAATAGGAAACCCTAACAGAAAAGGTAATGACACTTGTTGTAGATGAACCCTAAAGGTGACATCAGAAAGGAACCCTAGACAAAGAAGCATGTTTTAGGAGAAATTGAGCCTCTCGAATGCCTTTGGATTGCACTTCTTCACCTAAGCGTAATTAGGCTAATCCAATTGAGGCCCGAGCTGAAACTGGTTGGTATGGGAGCAAGTTGGAGAAATGGGAAATTCGATCATACTAATTTCACCTAAACACGTGGCTTGCAGAAAAAAGAAATGGAGCATGTTACAGGCCGAAATTGATCATTGGGCTTCTCAGCCCAAACATGTGTTTCTGCAAATGATGCACTGCTGGAAGAACACTAAACGCTAAAGCATCTTCGAATAACGATTGCTAACTTAGCATCATGCTACGTGATATTGAGCTTCTATCAACAATCCAAGGTTGAATATTTGTTTAAGTGGGCCGTATAGTAGAAAGGCCCAAACATTAGGTTAAAATAAAAAACCCAAAAGTTGAAAGTTCAAAACAAATAATTATTTATTTAAAAACAAGATAAAGGAAATGGGCCTAGGCATTGGCCCAAGCTATAAGGCCTTAGGGTGATTTCCAAGATCAAATTTGGCCAAAGATCACTTGTAGACAAGAGATTTACAAATTGAGCAATTTCACATACAAGAGTTAAGCAAAACTTGAGAATTTGAGTGTTCAAGCTTACTATGTAGACAACGAAACTCTCTTTCCCAACACTTCTTCTCCCTTGAGCCACAACACTTCAAAATGTAGAGAAAAACTAAGAAAGATATGTATTGTATTATGTATATCCCCTCTAAAATGTACAAAAAATATACCAAGCTACCTACTACTTGGTTTTACATCCTATACTATGTCAAAGTAACTCCTTGCAACAAGTCATCTTCTTTGTTCAATTTCCAGTGAAATGCATTTAGCTTTCTTAACTCAACAAGTCATTGGTTTCTAGGTGCAACTCTTTCTCTTTCACATGTAGTAACAAAGTTGCTTAAACTTGGAAAAAGTCTTTTAAAATTCTTTATTTGTTGCAACAAGTTACAGCTCTTGGTACAACCTTTCTAGGTAACTTGGATAGCTAATACAACATATACTATTCAAGCAAGTTCAGGTAAATTACCTACAAAAATTGTCTTTCTTTGGATGCCACGGTTCAATCTCATTTTCCTACAGTACTTGTGTTTCTACTGGAAATATGAAGAGTAACGGTAAAACGTAGGAAAAATAATTATATTTCTAAGATGGTAATTGGACGTGAAGAATATTAATTAAATTAATACGTAATGACATAAACAAAAGTGAGGTGTAGCACAATTGATTATAGCCTTGTCATGGGTTGGTGGTAAAGGGTTTAATTCCTATGGTGTACATTTGGAGCAATTATATTTTAAATATTGTTTTATAATTGTTTGGAAGTGCTTTTGGGTGTAATGACGTATAATTTATTTGGCATGTTTAGAATTTTGTTGTTTCTTGAAGGCATTGAATGTATATATATTATCGTATGCCTTTGTGTGTGGGGTTTGTCGTAACCTCAGAAAAATCGCAACGGGACGACGAACATAAAAAACATCATTTTAAAATATAAATTTTACAAAGGGGAGTTATAACCATAGTTTTGGGAAACTATCGAAAACCTAAAAAATGATCTGCAAAATCGGATCAGGTCTGAGAGTCGGTTACGTGTGAGGAATAGAGATGGCAAATAAACCCGTGCCCGTGGGTATCACCCGAACCCGTCCCCGTTTTGACGGGGAATCCCCGCTTTGACTGGGTATGGGTATGGGTATGGGTAATACCCGAAATTTTCAACTGGG
>Ga0214542_1008070_pt1 | contig 17769 bp, 7 predicted proteins | sample CNSS1metaG_FD_160096 | JGI IMG/M metagenome (GOLD analysis project Ga0214542, IMG submission 160096) | Root nodule microbial communities from cowpea collected in UCLA plant growth center, Los Angeles, California, USA - CNSS1 | ecosystem: Host-associated > Plants > Roots > Nodule | place: USA... | reverse complement strand
TCAACTAATTCATTACATGCAGTTGAAAATACAAAATATCAATGGGTTATACTAATTTGAGAAAATATAATTAGGCTTCATGCCAATTTCATACAAAAAATTCCTAAAATCATAATTAGGGTTCATACTAATTTGGGGAAACTTAATTTGGGAGAAATATCGTAATAGAAGAATCATAATCTAACATACATACATCATACTAGGATACTTATTCATGAGATCGTGTGAGTATGCATTATTTATCTTCTATGTTTTCCAATTTCTTTTTCCTAATTTGTCTTTGTTTTATTTCACACTTTTTTGATGACTTGTTTTGAAAAACCTTATAACCAGATATAGAACTTTAATCTCTTTAATCCAGTTATTAATCCATCAAATTAATTTTTATTTTACTTTTTAAACACTAAAAATAATATATATATATATATATAACTTAATAAAAATCATATAATAATATAAAATTTAAATATATATATATATATATATATATATATATATATATATATATATATAATAAAATTAAAAGTTTGGGGGAGCCATGACTCCCCCTAGTCCCTAAGTAGGTCCACCGATGGGTGCTTGGGTTGATATGTGAGTTTGATTTTGCTTGGCCAATTTATTTTATTTTTCTTCCAGTGTCCGATGAGGAGCGGAATTTGAACAAAAATTTTAGGAGGGCCAAATTATATTTGTTATATATAAATTATTATTATTTTTAATTAAAAAAATCATTTCTTTAAATTCTTTTCTCTATTCAAAACAAGCACTCATGACAATAGAATCCAAACAATATGACAATAATATATATAAAAGAGTAACATAAAGTTTATCATCAACAATAATATATTAAAAAAAAGTTACCTTTAGTCAGAGTGTTCCTCTATGTTCTTTCAATAACTTAGTCCGCTTGGTTTTTTACTAAAAAGATAACACGATAAACAATATGCAACATCTTTTAATGGTGAATACTCTAACCATGAAGGAAATAAACTAAACCATGTATACTGAAATCTTCTTGGATGATCATCTTTACCAGACAAATTTTCTAGATGCATTTGATATGGACCTCATTTTAGATAAGATTTTCGTACCTCATCAATTTGATTTGGTGGGTATTGCTAAATTTGAATACGCTTACCCAGATCACGTTCTAAATCATTTTCAAATTCATTATATGTAACTTTAGGATCCTTAGAGAGTTGTCTTTCATTTTCTTCAATTTTTGGATTCTCATGAAGTTTCTCAATTTTGGATGACGTAGATGCATTTTTTTTCATCTTTATCACAAGTCTTCCTCTTGAAAAAAAAAACAATTATTTTACTTTTTATCATAATTTTTCTAATATAAATTTGTCACCTCTCACCTATTTACAATAAGATAAAATTATGAATACCCCAAATTAGATCTTAAAAACAAGACTCAATATTTCAAGAAAACTAATAACTTCTAAATGTTTAGCTTCCCTTACCTTAGAGTAGATTCCTAATCTTGCTCTTCCCTTACATAATTTCAAGGCCTAAAATAGCTCTATCTACACAAAAAAGTGTTTGATCAATAATTAGAGCATGATTTTATTATCTCCAACAGATAGAGATATGCCTAAAGCGTAAAAAAACTACATACAAGATAAAAACATATTGCTTTGAAAAAAAAAAGGTAAAAAATGAACTTACTCAAAAGAATAAATTGTTCAGTCCAAAATGTTCTTTAACTCCTCAATTTTGTCATAGTGCAATTTGATTTTGAAAATAATAAGGAATTGATAGTGAAAATTGAGATGGAAATAAGAGGAGAAAAAGAGATGGAGACATGGAAGAGAGGAACCAAATAAAGAAGTATAAGAAATTATAATAGAGGAAAAACATGATTTTTAAATTTTGAAAAAGTTTTTTCAAACTAAATTAATATAAATAAAGTAATAATATATGAATATATTTTTTAAATATATACAAAATAAAATAAAAAAATCATTGGCAGAGCCGTGGCTCCTCCTGTCACACTCATCTTTTGTCACTGTGCATAATCGATAGGCGAGTGAGTTTCTTCTTTAAGCAAAATTAAATTTATGAATATCTAGTGAGCTTAAAAGAGACTAGTCACTGATCGTGTTATGACTCACTGAATGAGTATCCATTTAAGGGATAAAACTGATTGTTGGCATGAGCTTGTGTTTTTGAAAACTCTGAGTTTTATCTCGGTGAAAGAGCTTGTATGCTCGTTGAACTAGATGAGAGAATTTTGTAAATAAAATAAAAAATGATTTTTAATGTTGGATGAATGTATGTGGCCGAGTAAAGTTTTATGATTTTCATAATGTATTATAAAATGTTGATTGGTATATATATCTTATATTTTGGATGGACGGTTGAAACAAAACCGTGTCCCTTAGGTAAAAGAAATTTAAGAAATTTATGTTGACCATATGAGAAAGATTATTAAGATGTAACATAGTTTAATTTAATACATAAGTTTTCTAAAAATAAAATAAAATATCTATCTTATTTTAAAATGTTGATAATTATTGATATGAGAATGAGTGGACCGTAGATACATATACTTGGCTTTGATGATTGTGAATACATATTATTTGTGTGTAAATATGTGTGTAAATATGTGGGATGAGAAGTGAATTAAGTGAAATATATCATATTATATCAAATTCCTTACATATTATTTATATTTATGTTGTTTTCCACTAAATGATGATATAATATAAGGGAACATATATGATGTTTCACGTGACATGAGAGTATGTTGTATATATAATTGTCTCTTTTAATTTTTTTTATAATATTTTTTTAAAATATTTATTTAAGAAAGATTGTGATTATTATATATATATATATATATATATATATATATATATATATATATATATATTATGTCATGTTGTTACAATTCTATTACTTATTATTGTATACTTTTATAATTATAAAATTAAATATAAATATTTTTTATAATTTTATTGTAAATAATTTTTATTTATTTTGTTGATAGTTTTATAATTAAAAAAAATTAAGTTACAAAAACAGTCAAATTGAAAAAATGTTAAATTTAAAAAACATTACATAGATAAAAATTAATAAAAGAATTATTTAAAGACTAAAATTGAAAAAGGTAAATATAACAATAAAAGAAATTCAAAGGTATAAATATGTTAAAAATATTATAAGATACGACACAACATGTTAGAATTCTATGTTCTGAGTGATGAAAAAGTGGAAAAAATAAAAATAATTTGACTAGTATTATTAATTGTTTGATTCATAAAAATAGAGAATAAAAAAATGGCGGGCCCACAATATTTTTTAAACTAATAAACTTGTACTATTTACTCAGTGTTATATTAAATATAATTTTTATCTTCAAAAATATAATTTGTTTGTTTACTTTCTCGTTTCTAAAAGTATGTAATTAGTTGTAGTAAAATGTTTTCTTTTCTACATAGCTACCATCTCTTCTTTTATACCAGTAGTTTAGGTATTTTCACGGAAATAAAAGAAAGTACTTATTTATTTTTGTTTTTAATACAATTTTAAGTGATTTATCATTATATTCGTGTTATACCCCTTGCAGTTTTTTTTTTTTTTAATTTTAACATACATTTATGTAATTACATTTGTTTCCTCCGTTGTCATAACTAATTTTACTCTCCTCATATCAATTAAATGAAGAGTACAACTGAAAAAAAAAGTTTATGTTAGAAAATAACATATAATAAAAGAAAACAATTTAAAAAAAAAATTGTGAATGAATAAGAGAGTCCGAAATATAATTCCCTTACCAGCCTTATGTTTGACTCATCCTTAATTAATATTTTCAACACGTTTTCATTAAGATATAATACATTTGTTAACGTACAGTATAATTGCCCCTACCTCGGAAACGGAGTGTAGAGTTTTGAGAAATTCATCAAATTCTAAACTTCAATGTACCATACAACATTCACCTAGAAAAAGCAGTAGTACCATAGTACTACAAACTAAAACATAGCAGTACACTCACCTCACACATTCCACAAATTGTTTTTAATGACACATCGACGTTTTGTGCTACCTAGTACCAGTACTCATCACACAATTTTTCATAGTACAGACATCATTCATGTACTGCAAAGTACAAAGCATTCCCCCTTTGATCAAATATAAGAATGGAATAGAATCATACATGCATTCATGAGTGAATTTTGTGCTTAATCTAGCTAGCAAAATTTCTAATGGGAGAATAATCTTTCTCAGAATGAGACGCTGCTTAATGTTAAGGATGTCCACAACAAGGTCGAGGTAACAGTCAGAAACAGGACAGAGCAGGGGAACAGGCAGAGCATGGATGGAGTCATCAACACAATAGAGCCAAGAAAATGAGAGTGACAGAACAAATTATCTGTTGTGATTCTGCTCATGCACTGCCTCTTCCCTGGCTCTATCAGTATTTCTCCTTTCTTTCATATTGAATCCAAAACTTTTTTTCTCTTAAGTTTTAGCACAAATTCACAACCTCTTACATGTTTCTTTTGCAAATTTGTAAACTTGATAACATATCAACAAGTTTTTAAACATTTCAGGTGGTTGAAAAAGACTAGGATGTTACTTGAGTTCTGTTTTGCAGGAATGGACCAAATTGAAAACAAAAACCAGAAGTGTCATTAAAAGATAAGGAAACTACAAAGAGTAGAAAGATAAGAGAATGATTTTATTGAAGAAAGAGAGAGAAGGGACTTACATGGTGCTATCTCTATGAGACAAGCACAAGGAGTCAATTGAGTTAACTAGGACACATGTGTGAGCTTCTTCCACTCCCAGTTCATGGTCCAGTTTTCCAGATTCAATGAGATTTAAATCCTCCAAAAGAAATACATATTGTTCTTGAACTTCTCCTGCACTCTTTTCTCCTCCCACCATGGCTGCCACAATCTCCCACCGTTCTGGGTGGTTCTCATCCACCACGGCCAAAGCCAGCTCAAACAACTTGTTCTCCTTCCAACTCCACCCACACAAACCCTTGGGAAAATCATCCACGTCGCTCGTTTTGGATGTCATCTTCACAGAACCATGAGCATTACCATAATTCAGTTACATTATGGAAGCGCCTGGGGCACTCAGATGCCTGCAATGACCACAAAAATTGCCTTTTCTTTCGTGTTCTACAAAGGCTACATGAGATTAATAAAACTCAAGCTATGACGGTGAAAGGTTGATTCTTATGGCCGAAACAGAAAAAAGATAACTAGATAGAGACAAAATGAGGTACCTCAATGTTGATTTCTTGCAAGAATTAGCATCTCCATTTTATTTTATGTTATTTTACTGTTTTTCCTATTCAAATTTCCTGCACTTGAAGTCGTGTGATGGTAGCCGGCTTTATGTGGAAATTTATAGCCAATAACTGGAACATGAAAGAAGAACGGTGACAAATCTTCCGCAGTTTTTCTATCCACGTTTTTCTTTCTTTCTTCTCCAACTTTCAACATTTTACGTTGCAAGTATGGTAGGTGAATTTGGTGGCTTAAATTGAACGTTGCTTTACCTTTCTGCTAGATTCGAAATGATTCGATGTCTCACCTATTCGAATGAGGTCACTTTCGAGAGTTGAAAGCGAAATTAGGTGAGATATTTTTTAATTTAACAATGTTTAAGATATTTTTCCATGATCTAATCAGCCCAAGAAATATTCGTAGTAGATATATAAAAATATTTTGAGGAATCACTGGTCAAGGAGATTTTTATAAGGACAATTGTTCAACTGTTCAATAAAGAGTGAAAATATGACTGGAAATTAAATTCGCACCCATAAATTGGTCGAAGTTTCTTTTAAATCTCCATTCCTCTGTTTTTTTACTTCAACAAGTATTTAATAACATTTTTTTATTTTTATATCATAATTTATAATAATATATAAAGAGATTTTTTTTTAAAATTTAATTTTATCTTTTAAAATATAATTATTTATTAAATTTTTAAAAATTAATCGTTACTTTTACAGGTTTTTTATAAATAGTCTATCTCTGCTTTTTTTTTTCTTATTTATCAATCGTTATTCTTTTATCTTTTCTAATATATTTTACTTTATTTTTAATAAATATAATTTTATTTTATATATTAACTTAATAACATTACAATATCATCTACTAATATAATATCACATATTTAAAAAATCATACACACGCGACGTTTACACTGATAAATACATACATACATATATATATATATATATATATATATATATATATATAAATTAAAAAAAAAATATATAAAAAAATATATGAATAACCAAAAATATTAATGTTGTTTTAAAGTTTGGAAATAACAGTTAAATAAAATAAAGTAACAGGGAGTAATTATTTGTGATATCCTAATTAATGAATTAATTAAGTTAACCACACAAAAGTAAAACTCATGAAAGATTCTGACGAGCCAACGTTCCACACCAGAACCTGTCAAACAAAACCAGACAGCCTCTTTTGATAATTATGAAAATATTGTTTCCAATAAATACCTAAAAGTCGTAACAAGTGGGATCTTACCTTAGTTATAATGACACATCAATATTATTTGTGTCTGGTTTAAGAAAATAAAATATATATTTCGCATGATAAAAGATTGGCTATTTCTTCCTGCACCTTTTCTTTTCCTGCAGCACCATAAAATCCTTAATCTTCAAAATATTGTTTATTAAAATTAGGTTTAAATCCTTAAGTCTTCGTCCCCTTCACTCCCTTAGCTCCTCTCCCTCTCGGACTAAGTTTCCACCGTTTTTGTGCGCCATCGTTTGAGCTCGTGCATCCTCCACGTTCAAGCTTTTTCCTTCCCTTCTAATGGCAAACCATAATGAAGGCAGAGAAGGCGTTGGTCTCTCCAATTTATATATATATATATATATATATATATATATATATATATATATATATATAATTTATTTTTTTTATATTTTTATATATTTTATATATTTTTCTCTTTCAAAAAAACTTTATACATCTATACATAAATTTTGATATTTTGAGATCCATGACTATTCTATTCTCATATTCGAGGTTTTTATTCTCTTCCATAAAAAGCGAAGCATCCCAATTTGTATTTATTGCACTGATTGTTGGATGGATTGGGGTTAGGGATGTTAATCGCACGAGTAAGATACAAGTAGTAGTTTCTTTGTATCTTATTTATTAGATAAATATTTATTTTGTCCCGTATCTGTATGATCTGTTATAAATATTTATGGATACTCGTGAGTATTTATAAAAAGAAAATTTTAAAATATTTAACAATATATTTTAACTATAAATTCAAATAAAATACAATATAGAACATTTATAAATTTCAAAGAAAATCTAAATAACCCATTTAAATAGTGTTGAATGACAGGATTTTTTAAGATGAATTGATAAAAAGTAACTTGTTCAAAACTAATGTGTTAATATTTTAATCATTTTTTAATTTTTTTAAAAATTTAAATTATAGTATAGCGGGTACGAATACATGTCCTATGACACTCGTACCTGTCCCGTTAACTTGCGAGTTTAAAAAAAATACTCTCACCCGTTACCCGTAGATTTCTATTTATATATTCATTTCTATCTATTGCAAGTTTTATTTGCAAATATTCGCGTGTATGAATTTTTTTTGACATTTCTAATTGGAGATATGTCATTGAGCATACTTTTATTGCATTTTGAATTAAACAATTCGAAATGTATTTGGAAAAAATATATTTTAAATCATATAATTTAATAATATTATTATTATATTAATAATAATAATAATAATTATAATAGTATTTTTAATATTATCAACATTAATATTAACCCACTATATTCCTTATGTGATATTTTTTTTATATTTATACTTTTAATTTCATTTGTATTTTCATACTTATGACAAATATTGGTGTTAAAAATATCCCTCAACTCCATGTTTATCAAAATTAATTCTTGATGAGTTTGTTTTAGAGATGGAGAGAAAATTGAAAGAGAATTATGAGGAGAGAAAAAGGAAAGAAAAGAAAGAGCAAAGGTATAAAGATAAAGAAATTTTTTTTAATAAATATTGGAAAATCTATGCTCAAACTATGGTGAAAGAGAGATGGATGAAAAGAAAAAACAAAGAAATGAAAATTAGTGAAGAGAAACAAATTAAAGATAAAGAGTCGAGAGAAAAAGAAATTAGAGAAAAGAAGTTGATAAAAAAAAGAAATGGAAGAAAGGTTTTCAGAGATAAATAATTTAAAGAAAAGGAGTTTATAGAAAAAAAAAAAATTCAAGCAAAAAATATAGAAGAAAAGAAAAAAAGAGAAATAAATAAAAAAAGTGGTGAGATGAAGGAAAAAATTCAAGAAAAAAATATAGAAGAAAAGAAAGAGAAATAAATAAAAATGTGGTGAGATGAAGGAAAATTTAATGATAAATATGATGTTTTTAATGCATATATTATTGTTTCTATTTATGTTTTATGTTGCATGTGAGGTCTCTTCCGCTTGCATGCGTCATTTTAATTATCAATAATAAGTCTTTTCTTATTAGTGATCATAACGGTATGTCCTGGTCTTTCTTGTAATGTTTCTATGTGTAGATAGAGCATCTTGTAGAGTTAGAGGCGTGTGACGTTTGACGTCTATTGTAAGTTATATACATGTTTGAATTACTCATTACATTGTCGTACTGTGATTTGCTGGCATGATTGAGTTGTGTGATGTTTACCTATTGAATTGGGGGTTAAACCCATAAATTTACGTGATTTGAGTTGTATTATAAAATTTGGAAATATTGTATGATTGTATTGTGAATTTGCGATTGTATTTGAGTTATGGTATGATATAAGAGATATGAAATTATGGTATGTGCTTAAATTCTGTCTGTATAGAATTGTTGATGTATGGTATTGCAATTAAGATCAATTGATATGAATTTTTGTGATAAACTTGAGATTAATTAACATTTATAGTGTTGATAAACTCGTGTTTGGTATGTGCAAAGCATCTGTGAAGGTTCTTAGGGGTGTTTGGAAATGATTTGGGATTGCAAAATTATGCAGAAATCATATTCTGTAAAATTATGCAGGTCTACTAGGCGAGTTTCAAGTCAAGGTTCACTAACTTTTAACTCGCTAAGCGAGAAAATACTCATGGGACGAATTAATTGAAATATTTTCCATTGGAGCGCTAGTGATACACGTGTTGGGCGAATAATTTGTCGCTGATCGAAAATGTATTTTCACTTAGTGAGGAGACGTGCTCGCTGAGTGAGTGGATTAGTACTTGATTGGGTGTTTTGTAAGTTTTTCTTTGAATGATGGGTATATGATATGAGATTGTTTGTAGGAGGTTGAGTCGAGATTTGGTTGATGCTAATCCAAGGAGGATTAGTAGTGGTGGTAATAGTGTGTGCATTGAAGTAGGGATCGTCTTGGTAGCTATCCTGATGCTCTAATAACCATTCAAATTCTCAAGTAGAGATGAATGAGGTATGTGGTGAGAGGAGTAGGAGGTCCTAGCCTAGGAATTTACCTTGACCAATAAAGTTGGTGAAAGGTCTTAGTGGGAGTTGTATACGTGGTTAGTCTATACATAGAGCTAGTTTTGATTTTTAGTTAATTTACATAAATGTCATATTTTTATAGTCCTATTTTTTATAAGATTATGTGAAACACTATTTTATTTGTATTTAAGCTACTAAATTGAGATGTTACAGAACTTGAGTATTCTATAAAATATTTCTAAACTCAGAGGCAGGAACACGAACCAGAAATAATTAAGAAATAAATTGGGAAGCAATAAATGCATAAATGTTAGATTACAATTACTTATCACTACATTTATACTGAGTTATTTTTATTAATCTACAACTATTGATATGTTAGATTACAATAACTTGTATCTTAAAAAATAAAAAAAGACTTTGACACTTGTTTGTAAAAAAAAATAACTATTTGACAATTAATTATATTAATATTTTAACCATCTTTTGCTATTTTTAACTTATTAATATATAATATTATAATATTAAAATAAGGTTGTTAAGTAAGTGATTTTTTAAAGGATGTGAAAGTATAATTGTAGGAAATGTCAAAAGATATAAATTTATAAAACTATCAATATTTCATATAATTTTCATAATTAAGCTTTCTACATTAAGGAAAGTTAATATATGATTTATTCCGAATAATTTAGAATACAATTATCTAATATTAAAATAAGACTATAAATGATTATTTATACTCTTGAATAAGATGATACAAAAGTACTATCACAAAAAACAAATAATTATTTATACAATGAAAATTATAATAAAATAGAAAATTCATGTAAGAAGTTGAAACTATGCCATTACTTTCTTTTTTCAGAATAATAAAAATAAAAATTTAAATAATAGTATTTTTTAAGAAATATAAATATTTTTTTAAGGCATACATACATGTTATTAAACTTTACGAAATTATCATAAGAATTAATAAATGTGTAGTGAATATTAATAGTAAATTAATTAATAGTGAGGCTACATACAATTTGAATTCTTTATTAGATTTTTTTTTGGTGATATTTCTCTATTATGTTTAACAAAAAATAATACCAAAAAATATATTATATTTTTAATATTCAACAGATAACAAACATAAAAAAAAAAATCAGTATCTGGACTATATCATGCGGTATATGTAATAATATGATAAAAATGAAGAGGACAAAAAGAATTAATTTGAATTTATAATTAACGATTACAATCACATCTCAAACAAGTTGAGGGATCAATTTTGGCTACATAGCTACAGAAAATATCTAGCCTACCAAATCGATCTTGATGTGTATTGGCATAAGCTAAAAGGAAATGGTTAGAATAAAAAAAGAATGAAAAGAATTAGAATAAAAAAGAATGAAAAGAAGCAATTAACGTTGGCGTGTGTCTGAGCTACGTTAACTTAAGCTTTGGTGAAGCTGGCGTCATAAGGAATGCCGGTGGCAGGCAACCAGGTGCTAGCTTGGAGCCAGGGCTCAGCGGTGAATTGTGCGGCCTCCTCCCTGCTGATGAGACCTTTGCTGAAGGGTGCCCTTGCGTTAGCAACGGAACCAGGTCCAGTGTTCCCAAATTCAGCGAAGTAGCAGTCTTGGGTGTTGGGCTCAGTTGCAGGGTTCCATGGAATGTAGGCCTCTGGCTGGATCAAGTCACCGATCACGTTCTCAATGAACACTGCCCTGGAGAATGCCTTCCATGGCCTTGCAAGGTATGTCTTCACTACCATCCGCTCAGGGAAGAGTGTAGGGTCGGCGGTGATCTCGCAGTTCTGGAGGACAACTCCAGTGGGCATGTTTTTCTGTTGTGTTCCATCAGCCACCACTATGTTCTGTTGGTTTGCGTCGGGCTTCCTCACCAGGATCTTCGAGTTCTGGATCAAGGCGGTGGCGTACCCGAAGATGAAGTCGATTGTTCCAGAGATTTCACAGTTGCGGTAAAACTGACGGTGGGCGTGTGCGTACAAAGTGTCTTGGTAACCGCGCATTGCGCAATCGAAGAAGACTGAGCGATCACCCTGTACACGGAGAGCCACTGCTTGATGTCCGGCTGCTCCAGCGGTGTTCTCGAATGCAATGGACTTTGCCATGAAATCCTCAGCAACAGTGGCTGCACATTTTCAAACCATTAATTAACTACAGATAGATACAGATGATGTATATATATTTTTTTCATTGAGTGGACTTACAGAAGGTGGCGGTTCTCATTGTCTTGGTACCCTCGGCGTAGTTTAAGCGTCCGGTGATGATGGTCTTGGTGGGGCCATCGCCGTAGATGAGAAGGTTCAACTTCTTCTTGTCAACAAGGATGTACTCGTTATAGACGCCAGCCTTGACGTAGATGATGAATCTTCCTTGGTGATTCTTGGGGTAGGAGTTGATGGCATCAAGAACGGTGTTGAATTGGCCGCTGCCATCCTGAGCCACTGTAGCATGGGGGATAACTGGTTCTCCAGCCATGAGCTTGCGATCAGCAGCGGTGAGCCAAGTGGGGTACCCTTCTTGATCAACATCAAGAAGGCGACGAGAGGCTGGTTTCAAGGCCAAGTTCAAGTCCATGGATTGAAGAACCTTTGCAATCCCTGACACGACATCAAGTGCCAATCCAGTGAGCTTTCCAACGTTGTCCAAGCTACCGGCCTCCAACTGTTCCTGAACCTTCTTCTCGCCGTCGGTGTCGAAGCCGTCGAGGCAAGATTGCTGGTAGGCCACCACAGCACCTAACCAGTTCTTGAGTTCGGCACTGCGGTCGGTAACGTCCGAGATGTTGCTCTCTTTGATCAACACGCCTGAGGCTTCGAGTTCGTGCATCGCGCTTTGCAACAAATCCTTGCAATCGTCGAGGGCCATCTTCATTCCCTGGCTGGTATTGCCGTGCTCCACCGTGAGCTTGTCGCTCATGTTGAAGGCTTTTATGACACTGTCCATCGAGGTTTTCACCACGGTGACAATGTAATCCTTAGGGTCTGAGCTGTTTGCAGAGGAAAGCACATTGTGGCACAGTTTTGGGTCGTCTGAGTCTTGGCACAACGCTGTCACAGCTCTGGTCGTGGTTTTCAGTTCTCCTGTGCTGTTCGCGTCTGGCTTCGGGCTCTGAACTACGGCAACCACGCCAATGACAACACCCACCACAAGGACGAGCGAAATTGCGGGACCGAGTACTTTACCGGACATTTTTTTCCTTTTTCTGGGTTCCTCTTTATTGGTTGATTCCCTCCGAAGGAGATGAATTAATAGGTCAAATCGGAGAGAAAGGATTATTGGGAGGGATATATGCTTTTCCCTTCCCTGTTTATTCTTTATTATTATTTGTTTGAGGAGATTGCAATGAGAAACCATGCAGAAGTAGGGTTGTATTTATACCTCATCACACTTCCTTAACACATGGAATTCAGTTTTTGATTTTGTGGCTTTTCTGTGTTCCGCCATAAATGGAACTGAACTTTTAGCTACCTCTATTCCTCCGACCAATTCATGGTGAGGAGAAAAACTAGTTCATGAATGATGCACATAGATTCATACATTTTCTCCTTCCGTTTTTAGGATTCTCATCTCTTTCACACGTTTTCCTCCTCTACTCTTTCATTTCTTATATCGTTTCTCAAATTAACTAGACAAAAAATAAATAAAAACGGATTGACCATTTATTTTAGAATAGAATTATGTTATTACATAATAAAATTATTTTTTTATCAACAAATATATATATATATATATATATATATATATATATATATATATATATATATATATACAGTTTAGGGGTGCCTCAACCCTTATAGAGATCATGATTTTATATTGAAGTTCTTAGATAAACTAAAACAACCTAATAGATGTGTATAGCAAAAAGATTAGAGACAAATAGAGGATTTTACATATTCAAAGTGCAACTAAAAACTAAAAAGTACCTCCTTAAGAATATCCACTCATAGGTACTTGTTCAAGTCGGTAACCATTGGCAATTATTGGATTCATTCCCTTTAGTCCAGTGCTAGATTCAAATTTGTTCATGAACTATTTGAGAGCTTCCTGATCAGTAAATAGGTATGTGTGTAACATTTTGTTTCCTGACATATTACTCAAAATTAAACAGCAAAATGTTGTGCGTCCAGTAAACCATTGCATCTTTGAAGACTTCCCCTGTGAAATATTCTGCATAAAGCAAAAGAGACCTCTAGATTGAATAGTCTGAGTGGATTATAAAACATGTTTCCTCCATATCATATTTTGATTGGAGGATTCTACGTTATTGATTTGATGCACTCAATTGGGCACAAATTCCAATCATTATAAGAGAAATGGACATGTGGGACTTTTTATTTCATCCATGCCCAAGCATTTAATTGTGCCAAAGTAAAGATTTCCTCTGGATCCACTTTCCCTTGTTTAAACACAAACTTATTTCTATGGTTCCAAATATTCCAAATAATTGATATCTATAAGCCCTTCCATATTTTATTTTCTTTGTTATTTAAGGTCATTAAAGAAAATTGTTAAAAATGCATATTTAGTTGATTATGTTGCAGTGAACTTATACCCACCCATTTATTACAAAAGTTCCAAACCATGTTTGCAATTGTACACGTTAAGAATAAATGGGTTGTATTTTCCTCCTCCAACCCGCATAGGACACATGATGTTTCTGCTCATTGTAACCCTCTTCTGCTCAAGTTTTCCTTTGTTGCTATTTTATTCAATATTGTCCTCCACGCAAAATATTGTGATGATGGAGCTACCTTTATACTCCAAAACATGTTGAACATATCAGAATTTTCCCCGATAATTGAAGTTTTCAATTTCAATTACACAGATTTGATTGTGAATTTGTGTTCCTCATTTTTCCATACCCAAAGTCCTCTCCTTCTCTTAAAATTTGTGTTTGATTTAACACTTTTTTAAAATCCTCTAATTGAGGCAATTCCCACTCAAACAAATCTCTTCTCCATTTCATCAACCATACTCAGCATTGTTAGTCCATTCACCCAACTTTCTTAGTGTTTTCTCCTTAGTAATTGAGTTCTCATATAATAAAATTATATATTCATAGAATTATATTATTATATTATAAAAATATTTTGCATGTTAATTACATTTCATTCGATCAATCTTTTATGGTCTAAATTTAATTATTTTTCATCTTATTTTAATTTATTGTAACATATTAACTATAACAATTAATGAGATTATAACAAGTATACATTTTCATTTTATTAATAATATAAATATTATATATGTTTTCATTTTATATAATTACTATTATAATAACTTTTCTAAGTTTAATGAAATATTTTTGTAATTATGATTTTTCAGTATAACTTAATGTAAATTTGTTACAATGACTACAATTTTTAAATTATCTTAAATAATAAAATAATAATAATAATAATATATTTTTTCATTGTAAAATCTTTCTAATATATGTTAAATTTTTTATTAATCCAAGTTGATATTTTTAATATTCTCATATTACTTAATTTTTGTCCTTTTAATTTTACTATGTTACTCGTAGGAGATTAGTTCAGAATGTTTTAAAAAACTGTTAAGTTTGGTAACTGTTTGTACGTGTACTGTTTACATTGGTTCACTCTATATAGAGAGCTAATGATGCATCTATAAAGTTGTCTTCTATCTCATTTCTCATAGAAGATTGTTCTGGCAAAAAATTGAACATCTTTTAAAAATTGAATATTTTTTAAAAATTGAATTTCTTTTACAAATTGAATATTTTTTTATAGAAGACAAAATTTTACAAACCTTTTTAACTTAATGCGAAATAAAGAGTACATTTACGTCAGAAAAATAGTTCTCTTTGACCTCGAGGATTAACCTTTAATTTATAGACAAAGTGATTACAAAAATAATAATCGACTCACCAAAATATTTTTTCTATAAAAGAGATATCAACTAGTACCAGACAAACTTAGGCCCAATTCATAGGTTCATATACTTTAGGTTAGTCTTGGAATGTCTTATCCATTTTCAGAAATCAGGTCAGACGTACACAACCCCTAGTCTTGAACATCAGTATCTAAAACGTAAAGGCTGAAAAAAAGAAATCCTAGTTTTGCAGGGATCATCACTTTAACGCGTCTTCACCACCTCGAAGCTGAACTTGGGTAATCCCTTTAGATGGGTGAGAGGTGACTTTGGTTGGTCTTGAAAATCTAAGACGAAAATCGAGTGATGAAGAAAAAAAGTTTTCAAGAATCAATAGAAATTTGACAGCAAGGCAAAGTTTTTATTGTATCAATATATGAGTTCCAGAATCTTTAATAAGATCTCGAAGGTAATAACTGCATACGGGAAGAAGAAAGTTTGAGCTCTTACAAGGGAAGAAAATGAGACCATTGTGGAGTATTTTGAAAGGTTCAGGAATTGGTTAATACCATGAGGGCATGCAAGGATGGTATCACAAAACAATCGGTGGTTGACAAAATCTTGAGGACTCTTCCTCAATGATTTGATCACTTGGTGGTTACCACTGAAGAAACATGAGATATTGATTTAATGGACTTAGAAGACTTGTAACACTCGCTCGAAGGTCACGACGAGTACATAATCAATGAGAGGAAAAGGGTTCAAGAACTAACTCTTCAAGCAAGAACTGGTTATAAAGACAAGAGCAAAAAGGCTGGTCAGAAGACAAATAGAAAATCAATGGCAGGCAAGGTGAAATTGAAGTCTGCAGGTGATTCTAGAGAGGGTAATAAAAAAGAAAACTCCTCTGGAAATGATGAAAAGGAGTGAAAAGTTTGACAAGATAAAAGTGAGAGCAGATGGTCATTTTGCTCGAGAATGCCGTAATCGATTATAAAAACTCAGATGCATAACTCAAACTACTATAATCTATTACGATTCCTTTGTAATCAATTACAAACCTAAAAACATCCAACTCTCCACGATTTCAGAACTGTTCATTTGACCAAATAGGAAAGGTATTAAGGGTGTACGATTTCTTCGTAATGAAATCGTGTGGGACCGCATGACTTGACTTGTTTATTTTCATAATTTTTTTATAAATCTTTCTATTTTTGTAATAACCAAGGTAGATTTGCCTAAAAATGAAAAAGTTAGTTTCACACTCCTTTTAGAAACATTTATTTGACACTTCTTTTAATAATATTATAATATATTATAATTTTAAATTAAAAATAATATAATTATAATTAAAATATTATTATTTAAAAGTGTCAAACGTATGTAATTTGCCGTTTTGCAGTCAATATATCATTTTTCTTGTATGTGTACGTCTTATTTCTCTGATTCTTCTAATTAAGTTTCTTATCCTTATGTCAAAAAGGCCACACACAATTCTTTTGTTTGATTCTATGTATCCCTGGTTTTTGTATAGTCTAGTCTAGGTGTATAAAATGGTTAAAACCTCAAGTATTTCCTATAATTGATATATTTTTAATTGTTGATTTCAAAAATAAATAATAATCTTTATAGTTACTCACATCTTCAGGGAAAGTGATAAATATTTTGACAATCTTGTTAATATTAATCAACACTCTTAGTCAGAATTTATCTGGTTTCCCTTGGTGCTTCCTTCTTATAGAGAATACTTCTTTAAAAATATATTCATTGCCGGAATTTATATCCACTTAAATGTTTATTTTGTTTGAGAGGTGTTACATGCATCTTCATCTAGTCCTCCAATATTATCTTTCTTTTTCCTTTATATATATTATTGTTCCGGTGTGCAAATTCAGGTTTTGTTAACTACCAGAACAATTCTAGTCTCTCTCTCTCTCACTGTTCTGAATTGATTCCATCCCCTATTTACTCCCTTATGGCTCTTTAAATACTCTTTCCAGTAACCTCCCATCCCTACTGATCCGAAACTGCTCCCTTTCTTTCAGCGTCTTTTAGGGAACCGTCCAAGTAACTAACCACGTATCTCGATGGTCCCTGTGTTCAAACCTAGGTTTGGGAAACCACTTCCGATAATTTAGGGAGTTACTATATAGTGGGCCTGCTAGGCCTAACAATGATTACTCTGACATATGACTGAGGGAAATATCTGACTTCGTCCTGCGAGCTGGCGACCATACTCAAAGTTAGCTCGGAATCCGAGCTCAGCCCACTCTGGTAGGTGGCGGAGCTAGGTCGGTGTCCGAGCTGGCCTTATCTTAACTTACTATGAAACTAGGTCGGAGTCCGAGGATCTAATTATCCCAGTACACAGCCCTCCGACCCTTCGTCGAACTTGTTAGGCTAAGGGTCGCATCCTGTACTTTGATTAGACATTCCTAACAGCATTTATTATC